>OOCQ01000034.1_pt1 | contig 102517 bp, 103 predicted proteins | sample 1671121 | NCBI WGS metagenome assembly OOCQ01 (sample SAMN06348124, study PRJEB24527) | human gut metagenome | biome: human gut; feature: ankylosing spondylitis patient; material: feces | host: Homo sapiens | place: China | collected 2015-10 | reverse complement strand
CCACGCTCCTGGCATGGGTAGTATCAGCCCTGGTCTTCCAGATAGGAAGTTTGTTTATCTAATATAACAACGTGAATTCAAACAAAAAACCGTGAATGCATGGAGCATCCACGGTTTTTTGTATTTTTATTCAGATATTCATCTTATTTTCAAGATATTCATCTTATTCAAGATATTCTCTTTTCCACCTTTGCGGCAACAAAAGCAATCATCAAGCCCAGGCAGGCGGCAATGCTGATGGCGATACGGAGACCGGTGGCCTCAGCAAGCCATCCGATAACCGGAGGTCCTACCAGGAAACCGAAGAAACTGATGCTCGAAACGATGGTGATGGCGATGCTAGCCTTGATGGTTCCGAGTTTTCCGGCGATGCTGTAACAGATAGGCACAGACGAAGAGATGCCGAAACCTACCAGCAGGAAGCCCAAGGTGGCAGGAATCAGATAAGGCAAGGCAGCTGCCAGCCACAAACCACCCACAATCAAACCACCACAAACCTTCAACACCCTGGATGGTCCATATTTCGTTACGAAACCATCGGCCAGGAATCTACCCAGAGTCATCGCTCCCATACCAGCCACATAGCCCGCACGTATAAAAGCCTCATCGGGTTTTACTACAGATGAGAAATACACACCACTCCAATCGTAAACAGTTCCTTCACAGAACATGCCGGCAAATCCCATCAATCCCAGGAGAAAAAGAATCGGGTCGATGGTCTTGAAAGAGAACTTCGGCACATCCTCCTCTTCCGCCTTCGCCGTAGCATCATCTACTAGAAAACGGAATCCGATGGCAATGACAAGAAGACTCATCGCCAGGATGGCTCCAAAGTGAACCTCTATCGGAAGCAGGGTATTGGCAAAGACGGCTCCGATGATACCACCCGCAAAACCGCCCAGGCTCCACAAACCGTGAAACGACGACATGATGTTACGCCCATACATCTTCTCTACCAGGCAAGCCTGGGTATTGGTGGCGATGTTCATCAGATTCGCCATCATTCCGAAAGCCATCAGACTCAATATCAAATTGAAAACCGTAGTGCTGCTTCCTATGCAGAAGAGCACCAATGCATAGAGAATTTCAGATAAGGCAAGCATCCTCTTGCTGCCAAACCTGCTCACCAAGACACCCGAGAAAGCCATCATCAGAAGCTGACCGATAGGAATGGCGAAAAGCACCGATCCCAACTGTCCGTTGCTCAAGTGCAACATCTGCTTCACATCCGGAATGCGGCTTGCCCAACTGGCAAACACCACGCCCGGCACAAAATAATAAGCTGCAACAGCTACTCGCTTACGGGTTAAATCTCCCAAATTGCTCAAACTATTCATATTAATCAAACTTACAGTCATCCTTCTTAATACCTTATTTTATATACCTTAATTTATATGCTTATTTATATGCCTTTTAATATGCCTATTTATATTTGCGGCTGCAAAATTACAAAAAAATGCAGAAAAATACCGATATTTGAACAAAAAATGTAGCTTTGTTTAAGAAATTAGCCGTAACTTTGCACTTAGAAAAAGAATTAAAAACAAACTAGCAATGAAGAAACAGACAATGATTACCCTGGTACTCGCCTTGACTTTGGCGATGCCAACCATGCCCGCCTTCGCCCAGAAGGCGATGAGCAAGAAAGAAATCGCCGAAAAGGAAAAGGCTTTCAAGAACCTTCAGCATCCTTGGAAGGGAAAGAAGGTGGCTTATTTCGGCGACTCCATCACAGATCCAAGAATCAAGGCATCGAAAGTGAAATACTGGGGATTCCTGCAGGATTGGCTTGGCATTACCCCCTACGTTTATGGTGTAAGCGGCAGACAGTGGAACGATATTCCCCGACAGGCTGATCTACTCCAGAAAGAGCATGGTGATGATTTCGATGCCATTCTCATTTTTATGGGTACCAACGATTATAACAATGGTGTGCCTATCGGCGAATGGTACACGGAGACTTTCGACAGCGTAAGAGTAGCCCTTCACAAGCCAAGCGAAATGGTTCAGCGTCGCCATCGTCATTTTGCCATGGATAAGAACACCTTGAAAGGTCGCATCAACATAGCCATGTCGAAGTTGAAGCAGATGTATCCTACAAAGCAAATTGTGGTGATGACTCCTATCCATCGTGCTTACTTTGGAAGCAGCGACAAGAACATCCAGCCCGATGAGATGTACGAGAACGTACGTGGCATCTTCTTCGATGAATACGTAAAGGCGATTAAGGAAGTGGGCAATGTGTGGGCGGTGCCTGTCATCGATCTCAACTCTCTTTCGGGACTCTTCCCTCTTTACGATGCTGGTGCCCAGATGTTTAACAAGCCAAATACCGACCGTCTTCATCCTAATGATGCCGGCCACTCCCGCATGGCGAAGACCATCATGCAGCAGCTCTCTGCCCTGCCTTGCGATTTCTAGAAGCATCATCTGTTCCTGCAAGAAACGTCATCTGTTTTTCCAGAAAACAAATCTTCACGGGAAACGACAAGGGTCTATATGCCACGATGAAAAGGTGGCGTATAGACCCTTTTTGCATATACCAGCTTTGCGGATATTTAATTTACTACAACGAAAAAACATCATTTAAGGAAGTTTTTGAGAAAAGCCTTGCTATTCCCGATTATTTCCACTATCTTTGCAATTGAATTAGTTGCACTCGATAAAACGAAGAAGATATGGATTACAAGAGATTACCATACGGCGTTGCCGATTATACCTGGATTAAGAGTCAGAACAGATACTGTGCTGACAAGACTATGTTTATACCTAAGATGGAGGAAGCTGGAGACTTTCTCTATCTCATCCGCCCACGCCGTTTTGGCAAGAGTGTCTTCCTCACGATGCTTCAAGCCTACTACGACATCGAGAAGAAAGACTCGTTCCATACCACATTCAAGGATACTTGGATTGAGTCGCACCCAACCGAAGGACTTGGCAAATACCAAGTTTTATACTTTGATTTCTCCAGAGCTGCTGCAGGTCCTAGTACTTTGGAGGAAAACTTCAATCAATATTGTAACAGCGTATTGGATGGCTTCATCAAAAAGTATGCTGCCTATTATGATGAAGATTTCAACATGGAGGAATACCTTGGCTTTTCCGGTGCCTCCTATAAGCTAAATGCACTGAATACTTATTCCAAAAGCAAAGGTACGCAACTTTATCTCATCATCGACGAGTATGACAACTTCACCAACATTATCCTGAGCGAGGAAGGAGAAGCTGTATATCACGCCCTGACTCATGCACAAGGCTTCTACCGTGACTTCTTCAAGCTATTCAAGGGAATGTTCCAACGCATCATGATGATGGGAGTAAGTCCTGTCACCGTGAACGACCTCAACAGCGGCTATAACATCGGCACCAATCTCTCCATGGACCCCATGTTCAACATGATGCTGGGATTCAGCGAGAACGAGGTGCGGGAAATGATAGAATACTACAGAGAAGTAGGACTCATCAAGGTTCCGACCGACCAGCTGATTACTGACATGAAGCCTTGGTATGATAACTATTGTTTCGCAAAGGACAGTCTGGTCACAGATCCAAAGATGTTCAATTCGGATATGGTTATCTATTATCTCCGCCATTTCATCCGTTTTGGCAAAGCACCGGACGAGATGGTAGATCCAAACACCATGACTGATTATGCCAAGATGAAGAAAATCATCTTCCTGGACAAGCTGCAGGGCGACCGCAAGAGCGTGCTGAAAGAAATCATCAACCAAGGTTACATCTGGGCTGAACTGAGAGAAAGTTTCCCTGCTGAAGACTTGGTTGACCCAGACCTGTTCCCAAGTCTGCTCTACTATTATGGCATGCTGACCATCATTGGCAAGCGTGGCAGAAGAGTAAAGTTGGGAATCCCTAACGAGAATGTACGCCGCCAATATTACGGCTATGTGTTGGATGAATACAACAGGGATGCCAAAATCAACAATAATCATCTTGCCGACCGATACGATGTAATGGCTCTGGATGGTAACATCAAGCCAGCCATCGAATACATCGCCGAGGGTTACAGAAACTGCACAAGTATTCACTCCAGCATCCAGGCAGAGCGCAATCTGCAAGGTTTCATCGCTGCTTATCTCAATCATAGTGGTTATTACTACATCATCCAGGAAATGGAGTTGAACGGCGGTTATTGCGACTTGACGATGATTCCAGATCTCACCCGTTTCCCTGAGGTTGCCCATGCCTACCTCTTGGAGTTGAAATATCTGAAAACGGGCGATACCGATGAAGAAGGAAACAAGGCCTTGGAAGAAGCAAGAGCTCAGTTGGAGCAATATGCGCAAGACGCAAGATTGCCACAGCTGATGAATGGAAAGCCTATCCACAAGATAGCCATCATCTATAAAGGTAATGACTTGTGGAAAGTAACGGAGTGCTAAAATACTTAGGAAGTAGGCAATGTGTATTATTTCACCCCTATTTTATATTGAAAAAAGTGTAAATTTCCGCAGGGATTTGCCTATATTTTAGGTAAATTTCTGCGTTTTTTGCCTATTCTTTAGGAAGGTTATCATATAAGTTGCCTATGTTTTAGGAAAGTTTCACTATATTTTTGCCTATGTTTTAGGAAAAAAGAGTAACTTTGCAGCATAACTTAAAGAGAAGGAAACGTTATGATATATAGACAATTGACAGAAGAACTCCAGAAATGGAGTGAAAGAGACAACAGGAAGCCATTGGTTTTACGAGGCGCAAGACAAGTTGGAAAGACAACATTAGTCAATGAATTGGGTAAGAAATACGATGTATATATCAAACTGAATCTAGAAAAAAGCTCAGATGCAGAAATCTTTGCCAAATCAGACAATGTAAAAGAGATATATCAATACATCTGCCTCAAGAAGAAAATTAAGGTAGATGAATGTAAGCGTACCCTACTTTTTATTGATGAGATACAAAACGAACCAAAAGCAGTTGGTCTGCTGAGATACTTCTATGAAGAGATGCCATGGTTGCACATCATAGCAGCAGGTTCCAGACTTCAAACCCTCATCAAGCAGCGCATCTCTTTCCCTGTGGGAAGAGTGGATTATCTATCCCTCCGTCCGTGCTCCTTCTTGGAATATCTCGATGCTATAGGTGAAGACCAATTGGTACAAATGGTGAAAGAAGTCAGCGTATCACCTCTATATCACGAGATGTTACTGAACCATTTCAATCATTACACCTTGATAGGTGGTATGCCTGAAGCCTTAGTAGAATATGCCAAGACTCATAACCTAACCAAGTTAGCCCCTATCTATCGTTCACTGCTTGATGGCTACAATGAAGATGTAGAAAAATATGCTCGTAATGAAAACCAAGTAAAGGTTATCCGCCATCTGCTTACACATGGCTGGGCAGAGGCAGGACAATCCATTACTTTCGCTCGATTTGGAGGTAGCAACTACACAAGCAAGGAGGTACATGAGGCTTTGGAAGTGATGCAGAAAGCATTCTTGCTCAATTTGGACTATCCCGTCACATCAGTGAAAGCCCCAGCTGTACCAGCCATAGCAAGACAACCCAAGCTAGTATGGGTAGATACGGGCATCATGAATTTCTCCGTTGACATTCAGGCAGAATATCTGCAAGGCAATTCTCTCTTGGATGTATGGAAGGGGCATGCTGCGGAACAAATCGTAGCCCAAGAGCTGCGCATTGTTTTGGATCGCAACTTCCGCAACGAGCAATATTACTGGGTAAGAGACAAAAAGGGTTCATCAGCAGAGGTAGATTTTGTTTGGCAACATCACTCACAGATTCTCCCGATAGAAGTGAAGTCTGGCACAAATGCCCATCTTCGATCCCTCCACTCCTTCATGTCTCAGCCTGATGCCCCAAGCATTGCCATCCGCATTTGGCCAGGAGAATATAGCATAGACGAAGTGGTATCCCCTACAGGTCATCCCTTCCGCCTTATCAATCTTCCCTTCTATTATGTGGGGATACTGGATAAGATATTGGAAATGGTATAATCCAGTAATCCGAAAAAGCAGGAAGCCCCATCGAGGGGCTCCCTACTTTACCAAAAGAGCAAGTCCGGGTTCGGTAAGTCCAGTGGAAGAGTAGTGACTACAAATATAGTACGATTCTTTTTATTGTGTCTATCAAATTAGGAACAAAAAATAAGGAGTGTCTACTATTTCAGTTTTATGAAATTGATAGTGTCTACCTTTCTAGTTTATAAAGTAAAAAAGTGTCTACTGAAATCAGGAAAAGTCAAAGAGAAGCATCACAAATATTTGCCCGTCGCTACGGGTAAACATGCCCATAAGTACGAGGAAACATGCCCGTAACTACGAGGAAATATAACCAAAGCCAGCGGTCAAAAGTGCCCAACGTCTCGGGCACAATTGGGCAATGCTTCGGGGCACATTCCTCTAGCTTTGGGGACAGAATCAAGAACGCTTCTGAGTGGCAATAAGTAATATAGAAACAGTCTCTATTTTATGCCTTTACTTAGCAACAAGGCTTAAAAAATCAGCAAATCAAGATAAAATAATGCTTTTCAATCATAGAGAAGGATATACCTGTTTTATTACCACGAATTATGCAACTAACTGATTCTATGCCGATTACAGAATAATAAGCAAAAAAAGGTGTGGTAATGCGTGGTAATAAGTGGCAATAAAAATATGTCTTATTACCACGCATTACTTACTATATATCAACCACTTACACTTCAGCGTGGTAGAAGTGGCATTAAATTAGAAAAAACTTTTCTCTATATATACAATGAAACATAGCCATCAATATCACTAAATGTCGTATCCAAGAACGTGAGATCTGTCATTTTCAAGACATCAATCATACGATATTCCTTATACAGTTGTCGAGAAAAACGAAGTTCAAAGGCCAAACGCAAATCATCTGTTGCATCAACCCCTTCATCCTGCTTTGCCTCTTTACCCGTTATGGTTCTCATTCTTACAATCTCATACACATCACGAATCCCCTTACCTTTGATATACGGCACGAAATAATGAAGATCCTGCAATGCTATGGTTGACGGGAACTTAGCACCCGTATAATATAAGGTGGCAGATTGATTCAAGAAACTCTTTTCATAACCACGCCGATGACTAGGACGAACCACACCAACCAACACCCGATTATCCACTTCCATTATAGTACCCTTCTGCGGAATCACATGTTGTACTGTATCTTTCGCCTTCGTTTCTATCAGTTCCCGGATAAAACCTTCAAGCAACTTTCTGTTTTCGTTATCGTTCGGCCGAAGCGGAAAAGCACCAATGTTCACCTCCTTGATAGTTTGATAGAACTTTGACACCTCCACATCCGCTGGTTCACCATCACCAGGAAAAAGAATGTATCCGCCTATCACCTCCTTCTTTAACGGAGCCTCAACATAATCACGATAATAAATGGCATCACGATAACGATGCATCTGATTGATGGCATCATCCGGTGGCACATCTACTCCGCTCGCATTCTTGCTGGCTATCCGATATTTTGCATCGAAGAGATAAGTCATTTTCATATCTTTCTGCAAATCATTCTTGGTAAGTTGTAGCACTATATCGGGCTTCTGAGGTACCGTTGGCACTATCAGATTCTGCATTCCAATACTATCGTTGGTCTGCTCCGTACTTTTTGGATTATATACCAATTCGGCAAGTTCTACCCCATCTTTCCTAAAGAGAACACGAGAATGTTCTCCCTTCCCCAACTCCCAGGTAAACAGACCATTCAGCTCCATTCGATTGCGATGTTCCACATCATCCTGATCCAGATTCAACTCCTTCTTCACTATGTGGCTCACCTCTATGAAACACCATATTTCATAAAGCGTGGCGATGTCCTTGGATTGCAACCGATAGATGCCTTCATTTAGAGAGTAAGCCTTACGGAGCAAATTCCAAGTCCGATAAACCTGACTATATCCCGTGGCTTTCTGAAGAACCATACTTTCCTGATTCAATCCCTTGAAACGCCCAACGGTTCGGAAGAAAGAATTTTTCCTTAACAGATTCAGGGAAACATAAGTTGCCTGAAGTTCTTGCTTAGTAGCATCAGAAACCTCCTTAACCTGCTCTATACGAGTTTTTAAGAGTTCATACTTACTCGTAATCTGCGATAAAGCAAATTTCAGAAATCGATTTTCCTGGGTATCATTCGACTCTATTTTTTCGGTGATACGATAAAGATGAGCGGGTTCTTTGCGATGCTCAGCAATTTCATTTTCAAGAGACATAGGAACTCGGCGCACCTTATCTGCCCGCAGATAAGTTTCCCTGCCATGCAAGCGATGACGTGGTCGGTCGATAATGTGCCGACAAGCCTCCAAGAACTTCTTTTGTTCACCTGCAAAGATACTCCACCATATAATTTCTGGCGTTTCTCCGTGGTTATCAGGAGCAAAGCTATGATAGGTACGTTTAAGGAAATCAAGCGAGAGCATCCGATACTCTTGCTCTATATCCTCTATAATTTTCTTCCAATGAGAATGATAATCCAGTTTGGTACTCAACACCTCGAAGGAGAATGAAAACTTTTTTTTGATGAGCTCAGAAGATACACCATCTGACTTCTTTCTCTTAACAATATAATCAAAACAGATTTCAGAACGTCCTATCTCATTGCCGAAATTCAGAAAGCCAGCTAACATACCATGACGGAAACTGAACCTATCGTTTTCATTCTGCAAGATGGAACCAAAATGTGCATCTACAATCTTGGCATCATTCTTTTCCTCAAACTCCACCCATATCGGATAGTCTGCATTATCAAAGAATATGGCAGGAGCAGAAGAATCTTTTAATATCACCTTAGAAGTGGATTGATCATTCAAATACCGCTCCACCAGTTCAACACCATCCGACCAGGAATAGGTGGAGGAAAGTTTGTCTTCCCCCACATTCCTCTTCGCTTTATCCCAAATAGCATCAAACTTGGTGCATTCTATGGTCATCACAAAGTCGTGATGCTTGATTCTTAAAAGTTCCATTACCGTTAACTCCAAAAACTAGTATAACCAGAACTAAGTTTCCTTTCCATTTCATCCAATTTAGCCAGAGAAACAGAACTATCTCTCATGTTTTCCGGCAACATCTTCGAAACAACTTCCTTTAAAGAAGCGAGTAACTCCACCTTTACCTTCTCCTCATCACCTTCTATTCTAGATAGGATTTTCATAGAAGTAATTTCATCCAAAGCACGAGCCACGACTTCATTTTGCGTCATTTCCAAACCTTGGCTATTTTTACGATAAGGCAAATTATTGACCACATAGAGCAGGAACTCGTTACGGGTTCGATAAGCTATCTTAAAAGGTGTACCTTCCAATACTGCATTGATTTCCTGCAAGTACAGTATCGCCTGGTTGCAAACCTCCTGGTTTTCCTGATACACGTCAACACCCTCCACCTTATCTCCTACCAAGTCTTCAAAGTTGAGTTTTCCTATCTGTTCGTGTCGGGAAGTTAATCCACCATATAAATCCACCTCATTCATTTCGATGGTCATGGCTCTGTCGAGTACTTTTCGGGAGAAGGAAAAGGTTGTTTCGTCCATATTGACGGTTCCCACGATAATGAGGTTCTGGGGGATTGTAATACCTTCATCAATGAACTGCTGTTTTAAAACATCCTTTTGACTATCAGAACAATCTACCAAAAGTTCATCTATCAGTTTTTTATACCAAGCCTTAGGAACGAATTCAGCATGTTCACCATTCCTTTCTTTTTCAAATTCAGGCTTGAGAATTGGGTCTGTCACAACCTTACCTGTTTCATTGCGCTTTCGAGATTCCACAACACTCAGATATTCTGCAAAATACTGCTCAACAGGAGCCAGGTTCATTTCATCTAAGCATAAGAAATATGGGGTACTTTCATTCTCCCATGCTCGCACTACAAACTTCAAAAAGTCACCTGCAATAAACGTTGGTTCATCTCCAAGTCTGCTTACATACCCAATAAGTTCAGAAGAGTCGTGCCAATTAGGCTTCACCTGTATCATCTCAAAATTCTTTGGCTTATGCTCCTTATATTCAGGCGAATCTACGCCCCAACAAGCACGAGCCAATTCACGAACGATTCTACTTTTTCCTGTACCAGAGATACCAGCCAAGAGAAGGAAAGGCTTCGACTTAATGGCCGTAATATAAGGACGATAAGTTTGGTTGATTTCGGAACAAGATTTACCGCATTCCTGAGAATGTTTAGTGCTAGAATAATATTCATCAATATTCTCTCTTAGAATCAATAAACATTTGATGCTATCCATTCCAGCATAAAGAGTCTGCAAAAAAGGAGCTCGCGATAACTCACCAGCACGAGCAGCTACCGAATATGGTTTATCAAAAGAGATGGTACTATTAGAAATTCCAAGCAAAGCTTTATACACAGAAGGAGTCAACACTTCTTCATCAAATTCTAGATGGAGCGGTGTTGTATCAAACCATTCATTTATATTTTCTCTACTCAAATGATAATCATTACTAAATCTCAATAACAAATCAACATGTGAAGGAATTTCTTCAAAGCTCTCATATTTATACAAAAAGGCAATTAAAGAATACACGTTAATCTCTTCCTTAAAAAACTTTTCGTCGACATAACCTATCCATTTATCTGAAAATTTAACGTATAGATTTGAACTGCCATAAGTTCTATTATAATCAGAAAGATAAAATTGGGAGTCAAGCCAAAAAGCTAACTCCCCATCAAGCACAATATAAGTAGTATTGGAATGGATGACATCTGACTTGATTGTTTTTAATATGCCAAGCAATCCCATGAATTTGTTTTCAACTTTTCCTTTTAAGGAATTAAAAGCTTTTACAGCTGTTTCTTTTGATAAGTAATACATAAGCTTTAATTATTATATGCCATTATCATATTTTGTGCAATTCTTTCTATCACAGGAACACTTACAGAATTTCCAAGTTGTTTATACGCTTGATTATCAGATACTGTAAACTTAAAATTATCTGGAAAACCTTGCAAACGTTTAGCCTCCAAAACAGATAACTTCCTATCTATATCCCAAAGTTTTGGGGTTCTTCCTGCAATGATAGTTGGCGCATAAGTATCCAAACATGCATAGAAAGCCTCCTGAATTTGGGTCTTAGCGGCATCACCAACATGAAATCTCAAAGAACCATCAGGCTTTTGGAAAGAATAGACTCCATATTTTCCTTTTTTAGTATTAGGAGCATACTTGGAGTTATCATGTTGTACCCTCTCTTCTTCATGACAATGAGCAAAATGATATTGTATTCTATCATGTTCAAACTTACTCAACTTTAACGCAGGATTGTCATCATTTAAATCTACGATATCACGCAATGTAGGATTTATAGCCAAAGGCTGAGGAAATTCAAAATTCACTTTTTTATCAAAGCCAACACAATACCAACGCTCTCTTTTCTGAGGCAAACCAAAATCCAAAGAACTTAAAACCTTCCAATGCACATCATATCCCAATTTCTTAAGATTATCCAATATTACCTTGATAGTATTACCTCCATTGTGCGATACAAGTCCCTTTACATTTTCTAAAAAAAACATCTTAGGTCTATGATAAGCCAAGATTCGACAGACATCAAAAAATAGCGTACCTCGTGTTTGATCTTCAAACCCCTTACACAAACCTGCATAACTAAAAGGCTGACAGGGAAATCCAGCTGTCAGAATATCAAAAGAAGGAATATCTTTCGCTTCTATTTGCGTAATATCCCCTAATGGTTTTTCACTAAAATTATCAAAATATGTTTGCTGAGCAAACACATCTACATCAGAAGAGAAAACACATTTTGCCCCCAATCTTTCTAAAGCCAATCGGAAGCCACCAATGCCACAAAATAAATCTATAAATCTATACTTACTTGCCATTACTCATTTTCGTAAACACAACGAAACATACCAAAAGCGTAAATATGCAATAGAAGCCCCCACCTCATGCATAAAAAAACACACAAGATGGGCAGCCTATTTACTTAAATACACTTTTAGCAATACCAATAAAAAGCAGCAAATATTTTCTCTTGGAACAGATAAAGCTAATAACCACCAGTAACTGATAGTTGATAGATTTCTATTCCAAAAAATGAAAATAAGATGTTCGACAATTCGTCTGTAACATCAGAATTGCCGCTATAGATGAGCGTTGAACTTCATTCAGAGAATGGGCTAACACATAATGCCCGAGAGATAGATACAAAAGAAGCGTGAGCTTCCCTTATCTAACTCTCGGGCATTTGGCGTGGCCCATTCCTACAGATAAGTTCAGCCCACGCTATAGCGCAGGCATTCACTTATTCTATGTAGGAAATACGTCTTTAAATCGCCAAATTTCGAGAGTATTCCGAATATCGTAAACGCTTTGTATATTAATATGTTATATATCTAAAGTTTTATTCTTTCTGTTTCTTATTATTCTATTTTATTTGTTCAACTTATGTTACAAGGGAGCAGCCGCCTGGGGCAACCTTTCCCTTTTCGAGGGCAAAGTTACAAAAAATAAATGAAATATGCAACTTAATACTTCAAAATATCTTTTACCGAGTAAATTTTACTTGAAGCATCAAAGGAGAAATACTGGTCATCCATAATCATATAATCCTCTCTCTGCTTCTTACTCAGACTCTTAATATCGGGAAACATGGATATCGGAACTATCACTTCTCGGCCATCAGTTAAGAACACAGCCATAGCACCACGCTTAACTCCAAAATCCAGTTTCTTAATCCCCAAAGTAGTATCTTTGAATTTACACATAATCTTTCCTCCTATTTTATTTAATCTTTTTAATTCTTATTTTCTTACCAGCAAAGACATCATCAATTTTCTGATTAAGTTCATCCCAATGCTTATCAATAGCGGCAATGATTTCAGACTCTTCAGATGACGACAATTCAGACCAAGCCACCTCAATCTTCTTCTGTCCATTCTCTTCTATCCATATTTTAGCAACAGTATGTCCCCTATGAGAGTTTTTCCGTCCTCGCTTAACAACATGGATATGCCTTCTGTTTTCATTTGCATCAGCAGGGAAAACAGAAAGGATGAAACATAATATCAATGCTAGCTTACCCATTTTAAAACATATTTAAATTATTACAAGAGAGCAGCCGCCTGCAGCAACCTTTCCCTTTTCGAGGGCAAAGTTACAAAAAACAAATGAGATTCCCCCATTTTTATGAAATAATATTGGGATATCACGAAGAAAAGTCGAAATTTACAACATAATAATTTTAATAGCAGGACATAAATATGAATGAAATAAGATATATAAACATGTGCATTGTTGAATTCGGACATATGCAAATTGAAGCTCAGATATTCCAATCGGTGATTGGAATATGTTTGGGAAAGTCTTATAGAATCTTGTAAAGCTATATAAACAACTCTTAGCAATCCCCTTACAATATGTATTATTGATAGCACAAATATACATTTTTTATATATAAAAGTTTGGAGAATACAAAGAAAACTTGTAATTTTGCCAGAAAGAATGGAATTTTAGTGAAACGAACAAAATAAACAGAAGAAATCATGATAAACGACAGAAGACAACTGGCTGAAGTTTTTCAGCAAACTATAGATATTGTACTGGAGGGACATTACACCTCTGAGAATGGGGAGGAAGTGAAACTGCCCGACAACACGAAGATGCTGAAGGGAAGCAGATTCTATACCAAGCCACTGGATGCTTCAAACATACCTACCCTTGCAGAAGGTTCCACCAAGATTATTGTGAAGAATGACGACAGCATCCATTGCGGTCATCAGTTGCAACAGGAAGGATACAATCCCGTGGTTCTCAACCTGGCAAGCCGGCGCAACCCGGGCGGTGGCGTAAAGAACGGAAGCCGGGCTCAGGAGGAGAGTCTCTTCCGCAGCACCAACCTCTTTCTCTCTATGTATCGTTATGCAGAATATGCCGAGGATTACGGTTTGGAGAAAAGCAAGTTTCAATATCCGATGCCTGTGAGATTCGGAGGCATCTATGTGCCATACGCTACCGTGTTCAGGGCTGGAGCCAAGGATGACTTCGCCTTGCTCAATACTCCTTATTATATGTCGTTCGTGGCAGTAGCGGCCATCAATCATCCTGATTTAGATAGAGATGGGAATATCTGCGAAGAAGATGCCGCATTGACGAAAAACAAAATGAGGACGATGCTACGCATCGGTTTGCTGAACGGACACGACAGCATCGTACTCGGTGCATTCGGTTGCGGTGCCTTCCACAATCCTCCGAAACATATCGCAAGACTGTTTCACGAAGTCATCGACGAGAAGGAGTTCAAGGACAAGTACAAGCTCATCGCCTTCGCCATCCTTGAAGACCATAACTCGCCAAGAGGTGGAAACCTGCAACCCTTCATCGAGGAATTCAAGTCATAAGCTCCCACAGATCATAAGCTCCCACAGATTTCACAGATTCACACAGATGGGGCTTGATTCATATCGAAAAGAATTCATTGTTTCTCCGATTTCACAAATCTATCCCACCAAACGGAAAGATTTGTGAAATCAGAAAAATTCGGGAAATCTGAGAAATCCGGGAAATCTGCGGGGAAACAATCCCCTACTTCCAGCAGTAAGCTATTCCTCGCTTCTCGCACTCTCCTCGCAGGGCGGCGAGGAAGTAACTGCGCTCGCTGCCCCAACCACGAACCTTGCGCTCGTGATCCACGGTCTGCTTCAAACGCTCATCGCTGTAAGCAGCAAAACGGGCAGCATACTCTGAAATTCTTGACTCGGCATAGCCTGCATCAACAGTTGAAGACTTGGCATTAACTGCCTTAATTGTTGAAGACTCGGCATTAGCTGCCATTACACTCTCATTGTTCTTTTTGTTCTTTAAATCTGAATTTGGATTCATAAAGATAGTAGATAGCCAACTTTAACCCACCTGACACAAAATGTATATCAAATGTATATCTAAACTTTTAGTTATCAACGCTTTATCTTTACGGAAAATTAATTTTCCGAAAGATAGATATACATTACCTATACATCAGATACGTGTTAGTTTTGTTACTATTTTGTTACCAAAAACTTGCGAGTAACAAAAAAAATGCTTATCTTTGCAGCAGATTTATAAAAGAAAGGCTTATGGGAAGGAAGAAAACAATCGAAAAGGAACCTGTCACTATCAGATTCAAGGAACTTGCCAACGGAAACAAGAGTGTCTATCTGGACATCTACAAGGATGGCAAGAGAACCTATGAGTTCCTTAAACTCTACATCGTACCAGAGGTGGGTAGAGGTAAGACAGAGGCAAGAAGAAAGAATGCTGAAACTATGGCTACCGCCAATGTTATCAAGGCTCAGAGAGTACTAGACGTCAAGAACAGCATTTCGGGTATCATATCCGTCAAGAGCAAGATGAAGCTCATGGATTGGATAGACAACTTCAAGACCTACAAGATGAAGACATCGCAGTCTCCAAGCCGCATCGCAGCACAGATAGAATGCACCCGAAAGCAACTCATCGCCTACAAGGGAGAGAACATCAAGCTATCCAGCATTGACAAGAAGTATTGTGTGGGATTCATTGAGTTCCTGAACAACACCAAGAAGAGCAATGGAGAACCGCTTTCCAGCTACACCAAGATTATGTACTGCAACCACCTCAATGAAATGCTCAGCAGAGCCGTGAAAGGTGGGATGATATACAAGAATCCATTCAGCGAGGTGGATAAGCGAGAGAAGCCAAAGAAACCTGAAACCAGCAGGGTTTTCTTGGATATTGAGGAGGTGAAGAAACTGGAAGAAACAGAATGCAAGGTTCCAGTTATCAAGCAGGCATTTATGTTCTCCTGCTTTTGCGGTTTGCGTATCTCGGACATCAGGAGACTGAAATGGTCGGACATCAGGGAAGTGACCAACGAGGACGGAACTAAGTCATGGCATCTTTCTATCATACAGAAGAAGACCAACAAGATGGTTTCCTACAATCTGTCAGGCAAGGCTATAGAATGGTTGCCTGAGCAGGACGGAAACGAGTTTATCTTCAATGGTATGGGATGCGAACAGACGGTTCTTACTCATATCAAGGTATGGGCGGCGAATGCTGGCATCAAGAAGGACATCACCTTCCATACTGCAAGGCATACCTTTGGAACCATGATGCTAACACTGGGTGCAGACATCTACACTACCAGCAAGTTGATGGGGCATACAAGAATCGCCACAACCGAGATTTATGCCAAGATTATAGACAAGAAGAAGAATGATGCAATGGGACTCATTGATAAGTTCTTCGATAAGGAATAAAAAAATCTCTGTGAGGTAGCCAGCCTTGCAGAGATTTTTATTTTTCTAGTTGGGAAAATATTTTTTCCTAGTTAGGAAAATTGTTTTTCTCCCTTACCATATTTCTTATCGAGCTTCTTCTTTAGCCAAGGTTTCATTGCTCCTATAATTCCAAAGATGATGGCGAAAGCCACACAGAAAAGTACTGGTCCAGCCTTAAAACCAAAATTTTCCATCACAACGAAGATAGTAACCATGATTGCCCATAAGACAAAGAATGTCGCTACCAATACCGAATAATAAATAAAGTTCTTCATACTATATATATTTTAATTTAATAACATATATTGCAAGGAGTTCTGCCCATATTCTCAGCTTCCTCCTCGCTTACCTCTTCTATTTCTCCTGAGCAGCGAGAGAGACCCTTGCAATCTCGCTCGCAATGGTAACGCTTGGATGAGCCACCAGTACAGATGAATACATTACCACCAGAGAAAGCCGACTTTACGGCAGACTCCTTCTTCTCAGGTTCTACGTCAGCAGACTTCTTGGAAGAACTGCTGCATGATGCCATCAGAATAATTGCTAAAAGTAATACTATATGTTTCATACTAAAAACCATATTTTTTAGCCAAAGCTTTAGCATTAGCATATTTTTTTATTTCTGGGTCAATATCATCTTCCGTAAAATTACTTTTATCATCAGAGTCTGCCACCCAGTTAACCCCAGTAGGCTTACGATATTTGAAATTCTCTAAGTAATCATAAATATCATCATCAATACATATATGACATGATTTTTTCAGCAAAGACTTATCCATATCTTTTAATAGTATTCTCTTTACGCCTGAGCCACATTTAATGATTCTTGAAACCTCAACGTCATCACCATCCTCATCTGTAGCATATCCACTAAGAGTTCCACCTTCATTTATTGCACCACAACGTAATTCTGTATGCAATACTCCAACTTGGTCAACATAAACGTATTTACCTACTCTATTGCAAGGCTTTTTGCTTTCTGCATCTTTCTTTGCTTGTGCAATAGAATCAGCAATCTCCATTTGCCGTTCTACTTTTTTCTTTTCAGCAGCTTCATTACTCTTTATTTTAGAATAAGTAATACCTCCAACACCAATTATTAATATCAAAACAATCCAAATCAAACAAGATTTATCCATATCTACCACATTTTAATTATCCTACATTTGCTTTTTTCATGCCACCGCCAAAGATGGATAGTAGCTGGTCATAGCGTTTCTCTAACTCATCGTACTTCGCCTTCCAGACGGAATCATCCTGATGATAATCTTCTATCTTAGGTACTAAACGATGAGGAGTCTCAGCAACCATATAAGAATAATCATCCGTATCTTGATTACTATACATAGTACCAACACCACGCATCAACCACTCAGCAGACACATCAGGAAAGGCATCCAGTATCTTCGCTACGATATTGGCTGCTAAAGTTCTATCACCTCTCAACTGAGGATTCAGGGTAGCTTGCGCTACATTAATCTGTTTAGAGAGAGCGTTAACGGAAATAGATTTATCCTCCAAAACCAACTTAACTCTCTGATAAATAGTTGTTTCCATACATTTTACATTTTTAAACACTAACTAATTAATCTTAAAGAACTAATCTTTTTCGAGAAATTGTTTGGTAGTTTACTCGGAAAAGAGTACCTTTGCAACCGTAAACAAGTAAGTTGCTATATATTAAAAGCAAAATTACAACAAAAAATTAAGATATGCAAGTAAAAAAGATAAAAATTATCAAAGTTTCGCCTGAAGGACGAAAAAAACTTGCTGAGCGGTATGGTTGCAGAAAGCAAACTATCTACAATGCTCTAGGGTTTAGAAGTTGTAGCAGGCAAGCCGAAAGAATCAGGCAGGATGCCTTGAATGAGTTCGGAGGTATAGAAGACAAAAAGGTAGTGTTCTACTAATAATAAAGAAGGAGGTTATATGACTGGAATCGTTTACCGAGGTAAAAGCAACCAACCTCTAACAAATAGCAAACTGGTTGCTGAGGTCTTTGAAAAGCCTCATGATAATGTCCTCAAAGCAATAAGGAAGATACTTCAAGGGGGTATCGTTAAAAATGACGAGACCCCGATGTTTGAGGAAACTACATACATCAATGAGCAGAACAAACAGAGTTATCCAATGTTCATCATGAACCAAGATGGTTTCACTCTGCTGGCGATGGGATTCAATGGCAAGAAGGCGATGGAGTTCAAACTGAAATACATCGAAGCCTTCAACGCTATGAAGAGACAGATTGAGCAAAACAAGCCATCCGTCCCTCATAACTATCTAGAAGCTCTCAAATCTCTTGTCAAGGCTGAGGAGGAGAAACAACAGCTAGCTTTGGAGAACAAGCAGCAGCAAGAAACCATACTCACTATCAGCAAGGAGAACATGGAACTCGGCAACAAGATTACCGAAATGATGCCAAATGTTAGCTACTACGACAAAATCTTGCAGAGTAATGCCACCATGACCATCACGCAGATTGCCCAGGACTACGGAATGAGCGCAGTCAGGATGAATAAGGAACTGGAAGCAATGAAGATTCAGCACAAGGTTCGAGGTCAATGGATATTGTTTGCTCCGTTCCTAAAAGGAGGTTACGTACATAGCCGAGCAGTTGACATCATCCGCAAGGATGGTCAGCACGATGTGAAGTACAACACCGAGTGGACAACGAAAGGAAGAATCTTCCTATATGAATCACTCAAAGCGAAGGGCATTCTCCCCTTAATAGAGCAGGAGAACACTCCCAGCGATAAGGGCACTGGTGGAACAGAGCCTACCAAAGCAGCTGGTGCCAGTCAACAAACCCTCAAATTCGACTGATATGATAGACCCAGAGATTAAGGAGCAGCTAGACCGCATCGAGCAGTATTCGCTGATAGCAGCAAAGAATGTGCTCACCATCAAGGAAGCTGCAATCATACTAGGTATGACGGTTCGAGGAGTGAGAGAAAACGTCAGAAAGCACATACTCCCCTGCTACAAGCCGAATGTCAACCTACTCTACTTCAAGAAGAGCGAGTTGGAAGACTGGATGATGCAGAACCGCAGCAAGAGCATGGCAGAGATAGAATCAGAGGCAGCAGCCTATTGTGTAACCCATTAAACAGATAAACTTATGATAGCAGATGTAATGCTTGTGGCAGCAGTTGTCACATTCGTTATTACCGCATTGGAAATCCGCTCCTACTTCAAGGAAGTGAGCGAGTAGAGCCTCGGATATATGGAGATTGAACCTCAATATGAAATGTTGAATTTAAATTATTAATAATCAATTAATTAAGATATGTTGTGTTCCATGTTTTTAGGTGGACGAAAGTCCGTTCGGTGCAGCAGAGGTTTTTTGGAGTTTGCTACTCCCAGTCTCCACAAGTTATAAATATAGTCATTTTTTACTCATGTTTTTAAGTTAGTTAGATTGTTGATTAGACAGCGCAAGTAGCTCAGTTGGTCAGAGCAAGAAGGTTCATCGCCTTCATGTGTCGTGGGTTCGAGTCCCACCTTGCGCACCATATAGCCCGATTCCAAGGCTTTATATCGGATAGGATAAACCTTCCTAGAGAGGTACACGTACCCAAAAGGAGCATCGTTAACCACAGATGATGCTTAGACGTGGAAGTGGCAAGTTAATACATACACCCACTGGGTGGAATTTGGAACGCTTGGAGTTCACTTGTGAAGATGCAGACCTCATGCCGTGACCCTTAAAGATAAGGTAGCAGAAAGGTAGAAGCGCACAACTACAAATCGGTTCTAATGCAGCCAGCACGTTTAACTCTACGTTGTTCTTAGTATAGGTTCATAATATATTGTTAAAATGCAGTTCATAATCTACAAATGTTTGCGATTACGAGTGCTGGGAGTCCTAAGCCTCCATAAATGCAGAAGGGAACCAAGGAGCGATTCAGCATCCGGCAAGATTGTATAGATGTAGCTCCACGGAGGTGGCAGTTTTAATCATATTCATTTTACTGCCCCTCCTTTATTAAGGAAATTGAAGATATTGACATGTTGAATTTACCATACAGATTACATTTGCGATGCGGTAGCGACCGCTCAGGTTATATAAAAATAACGAACACTCGCCCCCACCATTCGTGAGAACCGTGGGGTTTTATTTTTAACATCAAAACAAAAAAGATATGAGATATAAATCAAGCAGTTGTCATGATTGTCTGTTTCTGACGATATGTGACAATCCTGATTGCAACCCAGAAGGTGGCTACAGATGCAGCCGATATGAATGGAAGTATCAATAACAACTTAAATACATATAAGATATGAAAGAACTTATCGCAATTCAATCGGAACTGAAAGCCCCGAAGAGCCAGTTCAATAAATTCGGTGGCTACAAGTATCGCAAGGCTGAGGACATTTTGGAAGCCGTCAAGCCTTTACTCGCCAAGCAGAAATGCACGCTCATCATCACCGATGATGTAGTCTTGATAGGCAACCGCATCTACGTGAAGGCAACTGCTACCATAAAGAACGAGAAGGGCGAGTGTGAAACAACCACTGGTTGGGCTAGAGAAGAGGAAACCAAGAAAGGTATGGATGGCAGTCAGATTACTGGTGCATCATCCTCCTACGCCAGAAAGTATGCCCTAAACGGTCTCTTTGCCATTGATGATAATGCTGATTCTGATACCACCAACGATGGGCAACATCAGGCATCGCAGCAGCAAGCGCAGACTCAGGTACAGCAGCCAGCAACACCCCAATATCACACCAATGACTTGAACGAAGGATTGGAATACCTGAGCAGATGTGTCAACAAGGATAATCTGGTATGGGTAGTTCAGACATACAAGCCGCTCACCGCCAGCCCTCAGTTCATGCAAGCAGTATCAGCCAAGAAGAAACAATTAGGATTACAATAATATGACAGCAGAAACAAAGAAAATCACTCTGAATGCGCCAAAGGTTACATTCTTTGAGGAATCTCATCAGTACTTCCTTGGAGAGAAAGAACTGAAAGGTGTAACTGGAACGCTCATCAAGAAAGCCTTCCCCGACACCTACAAGAACATTCCTGAATCGGTATTGATGAAGGCAGCAGAGCGAGGAGGTCTTGTCCACAACACGTTTGAAACCTTCTGTTCAATCTTCGATGCAGACCTCAAACAATACCCGAACCCTACGGAAGAGCTTCTTGCCTTCAATAGCATGTTAGTCACATTCGACTTACACTACATCGCATCAGAGTATCTTGTTACAGATGGCGAGAACTTCGCATCTGCCATTGATGGAATCTTTGCCGATAGCGAAGGTAACATCTATCTGGTAGATTACAAGACCACCGCCACCCTTCACTACGACAACGTATCTCTCCAGCTATCCATCTATGCAAAATGGTTCGAGGAGCAGAATCCTGACCTAAAGGTGAAGGAAATTGTCTGCATGTGGTTCAAGAACGGACAGAGCAAGTTCCAGCCACTCCCAAGGGTATCAGATGAGCAGATAGACGAATTAATCAACGCTTATCTCTCTGATGATGCAGAGTACCAATATAAGGTGGAGGTTCCTGAGCAGTTCTCGGAACTGGAGCAGGAGTACAGACTTATCACCGCTCGTATGGATGCCCTTAAGATTAAGCAGGATGGTTTGAAGGAGCAGATAATGAAGATGATGGAAGCCAACAAGCAGAAATCCATCAAGACCAATATCGGTTCTTACTCTTATGTTGCAGCTACCACCAAGAAGACCTTCGACACGAAGCTGTTCAAGGACACGGAGCCAGAGCACTATGAGTACTATCTAAAGGAAACGACAACAAAGCCGTCAATAAGAATCAAACTTAATTAAGTATAGATATGAACGTAAAGTTTACAGGCAAGATTATTGCAGCAGGGCAAGTTCAAATGGGAACTTCCCAAAACGGAACCCAATGGAGTTCCGTAGAGTACGTTATTGAGGAACTGAATCAGCAGTACCCTTCAAGAGCAGTTATCCAAGTTTACGGTTCTGACAAGATTCAGCAGTTCGGCATTCAGGTAGGCGAAATCATCACCGCCAACATCGGATTGAAGGCACATCAGTCTAGAGACGGACGATGGTTCAACCAGTTGGATTGTTGGAAGGTAGAACGACCAAATGCCCAGCATCAGGGACAGATGATGCAGAGTCAGATAGGTCAGGTTCCTCAGCAGCAAGCAACCAACTATCCACATCAGACAGCACCTATCCAGCAGCAGATGCAGAATTTTCCACCTCAGGTTAATGCAAATGGTCAACCTATTCAGCAGAACGCTCAATATGCAGGTGGTCAGCAGAAAAGTGGTCTCCCATTCTAAGCATTAATATATAATGTATGGAAATTCATCTAGTAAGAACCTCCACTGGTCTTCGTCCATACACGGATGATGATTACGAGGAAATGAAAAAGATAAAGGTTGGTTCCATCGTCAAGGCGAATATCGTACGACCACGCAACGTAAAGTTCCATCGTAAGTTCTTCGCCCTTATCAGAGCAGCATGGGATAGTCTCACCGAGCAGCAGCGCATCAACCTCCGCTCAATAGACACATTCCGTGAGCAGCTTCTTATAACATCAGGATTCAGCGAACCGCTTTACGACCTCAACGGACAGAAGTTCTTGGAGAGAGCAAAGTCTATCTCCTTCGCCAAGATGGATGAGCCAGCCTTCAACGAAGTATATAGTAGATGTCTTGATACCATCCTAACCATTCTCATGGCTAATGGTATTACAGAAGACGAGTTTAATAACATTTTACAAAATTATAGTTAGTATGACACGTAGAAACGACAAGCGCAACAACAGACGCAATAGCCGTCAGCGCAACAACAACCAAGAAGTATCTCCATTCGTTCAGATGATTATTGGAGCAATCCTTAGAAAGGGTGCTGGTATGATTGCCAATGCCTTGATGGATAAGGCAGGAGAGAAGACAGAAGAGCAGCCAAATGACATCCCATACGAAGGAACCCGAAAGGTTGGCAACCATGTAGAGTCTTCTGTTATCGTCAAGAATGACGGAACCGCCACCGAGATTCCTGTACCTGATGGTTACGAGGTTTTCATTAGCGAGGAAGGAAAGCCGATGATTTGCAAGAAGAAGAAGCTGGTATGGATGGAGAAGGAGCCTGATGCGGCGGATGGTTCTCCTGTTACATACGATGATATTTGCAAGAAGTTCTTCTTGGATAAAAAGATATTCTTTATTGTTGGTAAAGAAATTGATTATGGAAAAGGACACGATGAGAACTATAATGATTTTGATAACTGCACATCTGAGGCACAGGCTAAGCGCATGGCTGCTTTCAACAAGTTGCAGAACATCGCAAAGTATCTCAATGGTGACTGGAAACCAAAATTTGATGGTAATACAGAACTTTGGGATATTAACGTAGCTTATGATAGCGAAGAATATATACCTTGTTCTAGTGTTGTCTATAACAATGGCATGGTTTACTTCAAGTCTGAGAAACTCGCCAATGAAGCCATCCGCCTGATGGGTGAAAAATCTCTCAAAGACCTTTTCTCAACCGACTGGTAATGGCAAGCTACGCTGAAATCAAGGCAAAGCTACAGCAGGAAGACAAGAAGATACGTAAGCGTTCATCCTATAATGAGCACAACTTGCAAGCCGCAGAGGTCAGGTATATCCGTGGGGTATATCCTGACCTTGAAGGAGTCTTCTTTGCCGTTCCAAATGGTGGCAAGCGAACCTCCCGACAAGCCGCATGGTTGAAAGAAGAAGGTATGAAGGCAGGAGTATCAGATATGCTGCTCCTGAAGCGAACATCCCAGTACGGTTTCCTCTGCATCGAAAATAAAACACCGAAAGGTAGGCAGGAACCTGAACAGAAGGTATTCCAACACGAAGTAGAACTGCATGGTGGCAAGTACATCATTGTCCGCTCTATAGATGAATTTATCAAAGCAATCGACAATTATTTAAATGGTGAACTATGAATGATGTAATTATCATGAACGGAAAGGATTTCGTAACCAAGCTAAACGAAGCCATCCAGCTTCTAGAAGAGAATGGATATAAGGTTACTGCTCCTCCAAAGGCAGTCAAAGACGAATATACCTTTGAGCGAGCATGGAATCTTTACGAAAAGAAGGTTGGCTGCAAGACTAAACTGGAAAAGAAGTGGAACTCCATGAGCCTGAAAGACCGCAAGGCAGCTATAGAGTACATTCCTCTCTATGTAATCTCCCAACCCGACAAGCAGTACAGAAAGAACTTCCAAACTTTCCTCAACCAGCGAGGATGGGAAGACGAACTCATCGGAGCGACACCACCGCCAGCAGCCGTTAACGAGAACCCTTCCGAAATCAGCCAACTAATCGCCAAGACCAAGGTAGAGAAGCAGATTACGGAAGAAGACAAGAACCACGCTTTCCGTAAGCGAATATATGGTATGATTGAAGTTCTCGAAAAGAACCCTCAGAGCTTCTGTAGAAAGCAGTTGGAGATATATCGTGACAATGGAACCTTGGAACGCTTGGGCATCCAGTGGAATCCGTAACATCTACGAAACCGTTTACCACAATGATACAAATCAGCAAGTACAACAAGCAGCATCCTCTCCGAGTCTTTGAGGCCTTTGCAGGGTATGGCAGTCAGAGCCTAGCCTTCAAGTACCTCAAAGATAAGCATCCTGAGTTCGACTTCAAGGTAGTGGGCTACTCCGAGATTGAACCTTCCGCTATCCAAGCCTACGTACTCCTTCACGGAAGAGATATTACGAACTTTGGAGACGTGACAAGGATAGACTGGAATGATGTTCCTGACTTCGACTTCATCAGTTGGTCTTCTCCCTGCCAAGACTTTTCCAACGCAGGACTCCGCAAAGGAGCAGAAGAAGGTAGCGGCACACGTTCATCCCTTATCTTTCAGGAGAAGAGAATGCTGGCAGTCAAGAAACCCAAGTATGTGATGCTGGAGAACGTGAAAGGTCTTCTATCAAAGTCAATGAGAAAGTACTTCTTCCAGTACATCAGAGACCTCGACTCCTTCGGTTACACCTCTTTCTACAAGGTTCTTAATTCTAAGGACTATGGAATTCCTCAGAATCGTGAGCGTATCTTCGTTATCTCCATACTACGAACAGAAGACGAGCCGAACCCAGAGTATCACTTCCCTTCTCCTATCAAGCTAGAGACAACGGTTGAGGACATCTTGGAAGACAACGTATCTCCCGAATATTTCCTATCACAGCAGCTCCTAGAAAAGTATCTCACAAAAGCAGACATCAATGAATCAATCGAAAAACTCTACCCAGAAGATAGCAATACCGAAAACTGCTGATGGATGCTCTGTAGCAGTCACAGCCAGTTTCTCTATGATAAGTGTCATGAACCTCATAGACACCGCTCATTATCCGAAAGGTGGAGTTTTAATCATCAAAAGAATCAAATAGAATGCGAGAAACGTGGAAAGAATGTGTCGGTTTTCCTAACTACCAAATTAGCAATATAGGTAGAATAAAGAATAAAGACAAGATAATGAAACCGCACAACAGATGGGATGGATATTATCATATAGGTTTATGGGGAGAAGATGGCAAAAGGCATTACCCAGTAATACATAGACTGGTAGCATTAGCATTCTTACCCAATCCTCAAAACCTTCCGCTTATCAACCATAAAGACGAAAATCGGCACAATAATAGGTTGGATAATCTTGAATGGTGTGACTCTTCTTATAATATAAGATATTCGTTGAAACGTAGAAAATATGGAAGGAAAATGATAATAAAGCCCAATGAAGTCTTAATCATAAAAAGAGTAAGCTAATGTGCGACAAAATTATAAAGCTAGCAAACCTCCAATTAAAAGGCAGAATAGAGCAGCAGACCAGAGTCTATTCCACAAAGGGAATCTCTCCTACTCTCAATTCTGCTATGGGTCACGGAGGTAATTGCATCCCACTATTCTTAATCGTCAAAGAGATATGATAACAGGAGGAAAGAGAATGAAATCCATGCTCCTATCAGGGAAGGTGAAACCTGATGTAGGCGGTCAAGTTCTCGACATCTACAACCAATCTGTTTTGCAAGGAATCTCACCTACCATCAAGACAACCATTGATACAGCAAACATGACATTCGTTACAATCATGAATAAAGAAATCATTCACACCGCACCAAACGGAAAGAAATACTCAATCCAAATCAGGAAGTACACTCCAAGAGATTGTTTCCGACTGATGGGAGTACATGAAGCTGACATAGACAAACTCCTGAGCAAGGAGAAGACTGGTCAATTCATTATCAGCAAGAGCAAACTCTATGCCCTTGCAGGAAATTCAATAGTAACCAACTGCCTGACCGCCATGTTCGAGGAACTGATATTCCCTTCGGGTAATCACTACCACGACAAGACAGGTCAGCTATCCCTATTTTAGCTTATGGATATTTTCGGATATATCAAGGTAGGCAAGCGAGTAAGCAAAGCCCATCTCCTTCTCTTTGAAGGCAAGACCCTTATCATGTGGTACAAAGACAAGCCTATCATCGGAACCATGATAGATGGGAAATGGTGCTGCATGGACATAAACGGAAACAAAGAAATCCTCATGTATCAATCTTTAGTTACACACGTCTCATTCTTACCTTCACCTCATTAAGACAGAAAAAGAACAAATCCTAGACATCATCGCTGAGATTCAGGCAGAGCGTGAAACAGAACACATCATTCCGCCCCACGTCCTCACAGCCGAAATCATCAACAGAGGATTTCATAAACCTTATCAAGCCATCAACGAGTTATGCGCAGAAGGCAAGATAAATTGGTGTAAAACCCTCAACGACATGGCATTCACTTTCAGTAAATCGTAAAAATAAACAATAGAAAAGATATGGAACAAACACCACTCACACAGCAACTGCTAAAGCAGTTTATGACCAAGGCATACGAAAATGCCAAAGCCAAGGGCTTTTATAAGCCAGATTTAGACATCAACAAAGAGTTAATGCTCATCATCACAGAAATGGGCGAAGCCATTCAAGCCAGCCGTCACAACCTCCACGGAAGCATAGACGGCTACAACACGTATCTAGAAGTATCAGATGAGCATGTTGCCTACGAGGAATCATTGGAAGGAACCGTAGAGTCAGAGTTTGCAGACATAACTCTACGTATCATTTCGCTTTTAGGATGGTATGACTCTCAGAATACAATCTGTCTGATGAATGACACCGAACTCAAAAAGACAGAAGAGTTTCACAAGGTAGAGTTTGAGCATGGAAACTATTGCCTTCCTACAGCCATGTACCTCATCATCACTCGCATCACCTACTTTCCCTTCTCCTGCTCACCAGCATGGATGAACACGCTACGCTTGCAGGATATTCTGGTGCAAGTCTTCGCCCTAGCCCACGCAGAAGGCATAGACATAGTAGAGCACATCAAATTGAAAATGCAGTATAACGAATCTCGTCCGTACCTTCACGGATGCTTATATTAGGAGGAAATAATATGTTTGGAATAGAACAGATTCAAAGAAGATGTTTAATGACTTTGAGTGATGGTAGCAAAATCCAAGCTACCATCACCATCCCGAAGCCCACCAAGCCAATCTTCCCTGAGCAGATGGAACGTCAGTTCATTGAGAATTTTAATAATTCGCAACCTCTTGCAGTAAACAAGGTCGTCAAGTGTCACATAATTAGAAATTAAAGCGTATGGAAGATTTATCTATTGGGGCAGAAATCATCTTAAAGGTGGTTGAGACCGAGAAAGAAGAATGCAATGGCTGCTTTTTCAATGAGATATGTAGTAACATTTATGAAAATGTTTGCGGTGATTTTAACTGTAGCGCAAGCACAAGAAAAGACGGTAAGAATGTTCAATTTAAGAGAGTGAAATAATATGGCTACAGCAAATTTTGAATGATACAACTTCCACGACACAGAATGAGCGAAAGTAAGTCAAGGCTTTATGCCCATATACCTTCTTAACCCCAGCACAATACTGGTCGTGGAGGTCATTATAAAACTTAATAATATGATAGATAAGAAAGTAGAAGAAGCCAAGGAAGAAATCTATGAAGATAGATTTCTGTTAAATGGCGAAGAAGTAGCATTCGATAATGATGCTAAAGAGGAAATGTTCTGCAAAGAGGACATCAAAGAAGCCATTGGACTAGGTGCTAAGTGGGCTATCAATGAGTTTATTAAAGACTTGTGGCATCCTGCTAATGAGAAACCAAAAGAATTTAACCATTACGGATTTGCCGCTTTATATATATTGCAGTATAATCATCAAATTAGAATGGTATTTTATGATAAGGACCATATGAGTTGGAAGAATTTAATTAGTATCAATGAATATTGGCTTTATGTTGATGATTTACTGCCAAAGCAGGAAGGAGGTGAGCAATGAAAGCAAGACTAGCTAACAAGATACTTCTTGGTTCCGAAAAGAAGAAAAATAGATATTGGCTGAACAGAGTAGTTAAAGCTGGTTTAGGTTGGAAAGAAGACCAAAGAGTGGCAAAAGCACTTCATGTTTATCATCGTAAAAAGTAAGCGTATGGCACAGAAATATATTGAATGTGATATTGTTGAGTATGACAACAAAGTAATGTTTAACTCCTTTGGGTATAAATAAATAGAGTATGACATCAGAACAAGTAGCAAAAGTATTGAGTCTCTAGGTAAACGAAATGTCTGCTTTCAGTATGGGGACAAATTATATGTAGTTAAGGGAATAAACGTAACAAATGATAATGTGATTCTGGTTAGTGAACTTCCTTCGGGTATAAATAGATAATATGAAGAAAATAAAAATTAAAGACTGCTTTGATAAAGAATGATTCATTCTTATCAAAGCAGTTTAAATTAAATAAGGATAAAAGTTAAATGCAATATGGCACAAGAAGGATGGATATGCCCTAGATGTGGAAAGGTAAACTCACCTTGGGTAGCACAATGTTTCTGTAATAGGAACACTCAGATATTACATAAAGTCGGTGCTCCTTACTATGAAGGAGACCAAGCAACGTGTAACGCAAAGGAGGATAAGCAATGAGCACAACAACAGCAATAAACGAAATCATTCATATTCGTAGAGAAATGTATGATAGAAAAAAGAATCTATTCGACCCATCTGTATCAGCAGACATGGTATTAGAATGGTTAGATGATATTCAAAAAGAGTTGTATGACTAGAATATGGACAGAAAACAAGTTAAGGAAATTTTGCCAATTTTGACAGCTTTTGCAGATGGCAAAGCAATACAAAGCAGATGTATTAAAGGTGATACATCACTTTGGTATGATGATGAAGACCCAAGCTTTGATGGTGATTTTGAGTACCGCATCAAGCCAGTGTCAAAGTACCGCCCTTTTAAGGACGCAGAAGAGTGCTGGCAGGAAATGTTGAAGCACCAGCCGTTTGGGTGGCTAAAAGATAAAAGTGGTAATAAATTAATAATTGAAAATGTAGATTCAAGAGGTTGTGTCGAAGTTTATAATGGGGGTGCATGTTCTTTTAATGAGGTGTTTGAATATTTCACCTTTGCCGACAGACTTCCATTCGGTGTAAAAGTGGAGGAATTGTTATGGCATGGTTAGCGGTAGATTATAATGGAAGAGAAAGTATTTTCGCTTCACACCCAATCAGAAGCAATATTTATGATGATGAAATGTCAATACTTGGCAATCCATTCGGAGACCTTGAGTGTAAAACAAAAGAACTCAAGTGGTTAATAAATGATTATCCTGATGATAAAATCACTCTCCCTAAAGGCACTATTAAAAAACTTATCGAAAGAGAGTTATCTTGGAGCGATGAGCCAGTAGAACTTAAATAAGAATAGTTATGGTAGATGTAAGTAATCAGCACTGGAACGAAGATGGAAGCATTACTATTATATTGAATAGTATAGAAGAAGTCGAAGAGTTCGTTGAGTGTGTTAATATATGGAATAAAATGTGTGAAGATGAAGAATAAGATTTTAAACTTAGCCATGTCAGCCGTTTGGTTCGTCTTGTGTATGTTTGTAGGTGTATTGATATTTAGAGGCGTTCTTTCGTTGACTGATAGCAATGAGCCTGCAAAGAAGATTGGTACGTCAGTATTCACAGAGGAAGGGCACGATTATCTGGTTGTGGACACGAAACACGGAGTTTGCGTTATTCATGCAGAGAGCTGTCCTTGTCGTAAAAAGAAATAATTATGTATAAAACAGATTTACAATCATCATTACTCTTCCTGATGCTTAAACTGGAAGAGGCAAAGATTAACCCGATGCTAGACAAGAACTTTGTCGTTGCATTGACGGAAGTGCTCAGATATTTCCGTGATAACGGAGAGTTGAAGAAAGCCTATGAAATCCAAAAGGATTCATTGGCAGACGTAGCCAATAGCGAATGGGGGAAAGCACTGAATGGCTTCATTGCCTCAAAAGTGAAGGAAGATGAAGTCGATGCAGAATTACCAGACATTGATTCTCTTATAAAGAAACTTACATCTGATGAGTACATCGAAAAGAAAATCAAAGATATTCTTGGCGATGATATGGCAGACGGAAAAACAAAGAATACAAACAATTAAACAATGAAATATCCAAAATTTAACGTCAATGAATATGTCGGAGGTCACTTCGAGTACACCACTCCCTGCCCCTTCGGCATATACGGCAAGTACACCAACGAAATACTATATGTTGGTAGCCTTGCTTGCCAGCGATGCCAGTTCTTCCGAGGAATCAACAAAGAAGATGGTATCGTATCTTGTGGAATCGAATAGTATAAAGAGTGCAGCCTATCTGCATTATTCTTAATAATTAATCAAATTTTAATATGAATACAAAGAAAATCTCAATTATTCAGCGCATCAAGGAGAAGTTCCTTGGCAAGCAGTTCTTTATCGCAGTTATCGCTAACAAGGGAACCAGTTCCTACTTCGTCAACTCCACCATCTACCGCTCAGAGAAGGAGGTGAAGGCTTACAAGAAGTATATCACCACAGACGAGCGTATGAAAAAGAGCTTCGATTTCGTAGGTTATTACGCTTTCCGTTCAAAGTTCGACTTTCGTGTTCCTCTCAGCGGAAAGCCAGTATCAGTTGAAGAGGCAAAGAAACTAGCTGATAAGTAACATGGCAAAGATGAATGACCTCACAGGACAAAGGTTCGGCAGACTACTCGTCTGCCGCCGTGAACCTCCCAAGCGTGGAGCAAGAAACGGAGTGTATTGGATATGCAAGTGCGATTGTGGCAGAGGAACGAAAGTACTCAGTTCAGCCCTGCTATCAGGACTCACTAAATCATGCGGCTGTCTTCGCAGAGAGAAATCCAAGGAGAACGCCCGTAATATGATAGCAGCAAAAAATAAAAGACGTAAAATGTTAACGCATAAAACCGACAATACATAAATTCATATTATATTTGCAGAATGAAATTCAAATATCTAAAAGATAAGGTTCAAGCCTTCATTCACCGCAACAACTTTGTGGTGCTGGATGGAATGGCAAACTCGGTCACGCTCTCTAAGGGCATCTATGACCACATCATGCAGAAGGAGCGTACAGACTTCTCTATCTTCGTTTTCCGATTATCTAAAAGAGGTACTTACGGATTCTGTATGCGTGAGGACTGGGAAGAACTTAGAAAAGCCAACACCGCCTTCACTCAGATTCAGTTCAATCATGAGCACAATAAGGTTGGATTCAGAAGTGATTTACCTTCCATCACCGCCATCCTTGACGAGTACAATCTTCCGCTCAACAAGATGGTGCGTCTTACCTGCATCCCACGAATATCGTACAAGGGTGAACCCTATTACGAAATCATGAACCCCAATTCATTAAAGTAAGATATGAGCGAAAAGCAAGATGTTAAATTTCTAGGTTTAACAAACTCTCCATCCGACTATGATTGCCAAGATGGAGAGTTGGCAACCTGCCTCAACCTCATCAATGAGGATGGGGCACTCCACCCTATTCACCAGCCAGTATATGTTAACGACAACGTTACCATCGGAGCTAACGAAAAGATTGAGTTCGTGCATAAGGTAACACATGATGATAGCATCCATCTTCATTATATATGCTATAATTCTGAATTAAGAGAATGGACTTGGTTCGAGAGTTATCAGGAAGACGAAAGAAGAGGTTATTTATCCGCTCTTCAAGGATTCCAAGCCAACTCTGTTACTGCCATCGGAAACGTTATCTGCTTTGTGGGTGACAATTCCGTGAAATATGCTTTTTGGAACAAAAATTCATATAGTGTTCTTGACAGAAGCAACCTTCAATATGGAATTGAAATCACCAATACATACAATAGCGGAAACGTTTCTTTAAAGGTGGAAGCTGGGGATGATTTTTGGAAATACTTCTTATATATAGCAGAAACAAAAGAAGAACTACGTGTCATAACAACGACCACCGCTTCTGGTACTAGGAAGATGTTTAATGACCTTGATGCTATAGCCAACAAGAAGTTGGAAGAGTTTGGCATTGATTACTTCAAGAGAAACGTAATTGGCGTAGCTGCCATGAGACTCTATGACGGTACATACATCAATATTTCAAATCCTTTCGTTCTTCCTCACAATGACGGAAACCACGATTCTAGAAGAATAAATATATATAGAAATGTGGTAAAACCTACTGCACCTAATGGCAAGACTATCATATCGGGAGTCAATTTCAATAAGTTTGATATTGAGGTAAGAATGATAGGAAACATTAATGGTATTGAAGACTTGATTCAGGGAGTAGATATATATCTTTCAGATGGTGAAAGTTTCTTCCAGTTGGATAAAGCATACGAGGTTCAGTCAGACCCTCAGACTACAGATTGGATAAACCTTAATGATTTATCTGAAAAAGACTGGCATGAAGCCATTGGAAATCTGTCTTTCTATCACTCATTATTCATACCAGTAGGAAGTTTCGAGCATAGACAAACGCTCAAAAGACCTTACCGCACGGAAGAGAGCATATCTCTTGCCGACCTCAATAGAATTGATTTCGGTGGCGATACAGCTATCACATACAACAACCGCCTGCATGTCGCTGGTGTCAGAAAGAACATAGATAATTCTCTTATCATTCAGCCTACCTATTCAGATGGAAACTATGAGGAAGCCATCTATGAGATAATCACGAACAATGGAACTTATTATCTCTCAGGTTACTTTGATACGACTGCCAAAATTATCTCTGTACCGATAAGTGATGTAAAGATGATATACGTCACAATCAAGTTCTCAGAACTCGCTGGCTATGCCCGATACAAATACAATCTGTATAGCCCACCTTCGTTCGGTCTGTCTTTCTATGTAAAAATATCAGCAGGAGACATCATTTTTGTTGAATCAGGAGTAACCAGTGAAGTAGTGACACAAGATGATTGGAACAACCTGAAAGAGAAGGTATCTGATTTCCTCAGTTCTTCTTCAAAAGGAAATTACTCTCCTTCACTAATCAGAGTAAGCGAAGCTGAGAACCCTCTCGTCTTTCCTGCCAAGAATAGTGTTCAGGTGGGTTCTGCCATCATCCAAGCACTAGCCGCCAACACCCGACCTATCAGTGAAGGTCAGTTTGGTGAAGCTCCGCTCTATGCCTTCACCGATGAAGGTGTGTGGGTATTGATGCTTGGAGAGGAAGGAACATATCAGACTCGCCAGCCAGCGAGCCGAGACATCTGCTCCAACCCGAAAGGAATCCTACAGATAGATGATGCTGTTCTGTTCCCTACAGATAAGGGCATCATGATGCAGCAGGGAAGAAACTCCATCTGTATCACGGATGCAATAGATTTTTATCCGTTCAAATTCCTATCCATGTACAAAGGGGAAGTGAAGAGAGAATCAGAACCAACAGGAGCCAAGAAGTTTACCAGCGCACTCCTCGAAATGGGAAATATCCCTGAATCTGATGTTGATTACGAAACGTTCCGTAAGTATCTCAAAGAATCAGAAATGATTTACGACTATTACGATAGCCGAATCATTGTCTTCAACCCGAACTACACCTATGCTTATGTGTATTCCTTGAAGAGTCAGATGTGGGGAACCATGCACAGCCCATTCCGTAACCGAATTAACATCTATCCAGAGGCGTATGCTATAGACAAAGATGGTTCGATAGTCAACGCTCATGTACAGAATCCAACGGATAGTGTGCCGTATTTTCTCTGTAGCCGCCCTTTATCTCTTGGGTATAAGAATATATACAAGACGATGTTCAACTGCATCACAAGGGCTGGTTTCTGGACATTCGATAGCGGAAAATGCGGTATGGTTCTTTTCGGTAGCAACGATATGGTATATTGGTACTTTATCGGTTCTTCTACAGATATATTCCTGAGAAACCTTGTTGGTTCACCATACAAGTATTTCAGAATCATCATAATGGGAAATATAAGCGCAAACGAGTCTATCAGCAGTATATCTACTGACTTTATCGCTCGATTGCAGAACAAACTTAGATAAATATTTTATTGTCATTTAATACAATAAAGGGTAGCAGTCCGTGATGGATAGCTACCCTTGATTTTATTGTTAATCTAAAACGACTAATACATTAAAATAGATGCAATGCAATTCTCGGACGGTTTGCCGAGCGATTGCTAGCCGCCTGAATCTTCTGTTTCTTATCCTCAGCCAAAGCCCAGAACCTATCAGCACCATCAGGAAAAACAACCATCAGCCACTCATATAGACATTGGTTCACAATATAATCGTGTATATATACCGTCATGGTATGCACACTTGTTTTCGAGAATCCTTGCGGCATTCTCATCGCCAAGTAGTAATTCTCCTCCTCATTGGAAGGAGAACCGATGCACTCTGCCCACTCGTTCGAGTCAAAGCCGCCACATAGCATTTCTACCTTGGTAAAGCGGAAAAGCATTTCCCTGCAATCCTCCACGGATGAATCCAATATCCTAGCCAGTTTATCACGGTTGCCTTCCTCAGATACGTCAAACACATTCTTCAACTGCTTGGCATCCATATTCTTCTGGCTAGCATAAGAGTCAGCAAAAGAAAAAGCCGTATTCTTGATGTCGTATATCAACTCCTTCTTTTCCAACTCTATCATCACTTTATAGCCCTTATTGCAATGTTTCATATCCTACTCTCCTATCTTGTTGGTCTTTTACGCATATAGAGTATAGCATCCATCTTCACCAGCAAATCATTTGCCTTGCTGAGATAGTCTTCCGCTTTATCCTTATAAACTACCAAGCACCATTCTGCTACTATCTTGTTTACTACATAGCTGAAAGCAGTTGTTTCCAAGGTCTTCACCAACGAATCCTTGAAAAGATTGCTTACCCTCAACCCAAAGGTTTCCTCTTCTCCTGAATAACTATTCTGATACGCAAGAACACTATCCAAGGCTACGGAAACGTCACCAATGGCAGCGTTCCAATATCCTTCCAGCATTTCCCTATCCGCATCCGTCACAAACACTTGGTCATACAGACTCTTTCCGTTTGCATCCAAGTTCTTTCCACCGATGTAAGCCGTGGTCTTAGCCACCTCCTCATACACCTCATCTCGGTTGATTGATATACGTATATCTCGCATTCTTGATTCTCCTATATATTACAAACCCAAACAAAACGAGAAGCACGCAGGTTGCTCCCATCGCCCATGCTGCATACTTCAATTCAAACTCCTCCCACTTCGTCAGATTCCGCTCTACTTTGTATGGAATCTTGATGGTATCAGCCCTTGCGATAAACCGAAAATCCTGCTGCTGATTGGTCTCCAAGTTCATCTTCTCCAGATGGAAGAAATCATAGATATACTCCCAGTGCCAGCGGTCAACAAAAATGGTATCTCCCTCATTCCTCGTTGACACGCTATCCTTTACGTAGGTGCAATCACGCTTAACGATAGAATCCCATGCCAAGACATTCTGTTTTGTTCCACTGGTTGAACTGTCTGTTTCATGCCGTGAAACTTCCTGTTTCATCGTGTGGAACGAACTCCTGCATCCTGCAAACAATGACACCGCCACCAATCCCACGATGATGGCTAGTGCCAGTCTGCTCCATATCTGTTCGCTATACCAGTTTAACCGCATAAGCATAGCCCTTTCTCTTATTTTACCTTTAGCGCAGCCTTGGCACGCTTCAAGTACTTTCGTCTCGACTCCATACCATAGGTTCCGCCATTAATCGTCTTGGTGATAACGGTAAAGCTATCAATATCAGCCTTCTCGTTCAAGCCATGTTTCCACCACCACCACATGGCAGACTTGGTAGCATATCTAGGATGCTCCAGCAACTCAGGATGCTCCATAATATCCTCAGTCACCTCCTTGCTTTTCTGCAAAGCCTGATAGTTCGCCCTGCCAGTAATCTGAATCAAGCCCCTGCCACGGTACTTGTAGCCGTCACCATCTTTCAGGTTGCCGAGCATATTCTTCAACTTGCCAACGTCATACATGTGGAAATAGTTTCTATTGCCCAACTCCTTAGTATATCTCAGTTCACCGCTCTCATGCGCTATCTGAGCCAAGAAGTGCGCCATGCGCTTTGGGGTCGTAATCTTATACGTATCTGCATAGCCATTGATGTAAGGCAGAAAAGCATCCACCTTATCCTTTGCGTTCGGCATAATCGCCAAAATTTGTTCTCTTGTTACCTTCATAATTATTTACCTTCCTTTACTTGTTTCAACATACTTGCGAGTTCGTCCTTCACCTTACTCTCAAAATTACCTAACTTGGTCTTAAAATAAACATTTACTCCGAATATCGCTCCAGAATAAACCAATGCCTGACTGATGTACCAGAGTACACCATCAGAAATCACGTAGTTGTTCAAGAAGAATGATAGGAAGGCAAGGACAATGCCGCTCACCACCATTCCAATAGCTGTGCCATATTGCAATCCTTCACGTACGTTTGGAGTCATAACTTATCTTTATATACTATTAATATTAATAATATGCAAAGATAAGAAATGATTCTCATATAGTTACTTTATCCGTTAATAGTATGCCATATTTTGCTTGTTGGATGCAAACAATCAGGGTCTTGCAGATACTCTATAGCCATCAACACCACCATTTCCTTTAATTCATCTGCATCATTACTGAATCTCTCCAGCAGCACATGATGGTCGCTCCTCAGCAGATTCATGGTCACCGCCAAGTCATATATGGTATAGTCAGAAATATCATCCTGATGCTTGTCAAATGCTTCTCTTATCTCATCATCCGAGAAGAATGGAGCCATGTGCTTGGTTCCGTCAGTATCCTCATACCACATATTGCTGATAGCATCATCGGAAAAGTGCTTGTCAAAATGCTCTTCGCTCAATACACCATACACCATCGCACAAAGATGATGCTCCTCCGCATCGCTCAACTTGCATGAGAGATACTTGCCGACTGCCTTAGCTACTGCCAACATCTGTTCAGGAGTCAACTCCTGCTGATATTTTTCTACAAAATCTACAAAATCCATAATATAAAAATTAAAAGTTTATGATGCCGCAAAGATACGAATATCTTTCATACAGCACCATAAACTCGTAGATATTTCTGTATCTATCTGTTTATCAGATAAATACACTTACGATAAAAACACCTCCTTTCTTTATTCGTCCTTAAATCTGGTTCTCTTCTCTCCACCCCTCGTCCAGATGTCGTTTTTCTTGCGTTTCGACACCTTGCCGAGCACATCATTCTCGTAAAGTTCTGGCTTGTCTTCCCTACCTTTGGTCTCCGTAGCAACACCACCATTCGGGTTGCCACCTTGGCTGGCATCTGGTTTCCCATTACCATACCATTTCTTGTCACTTGGTCTGTCTGCTATCATAACTATAAATTAATCAATAATCACTAATCAATAATCACTAAACATTATGCCGCCAGCGGTGGAGTCTGTCCGTCAGGGTTCACCCCCTGACCGCTCATCATCTGCTGCAACATCGCCTGAGCCTTCGGATTGCTCTGTGATGCCTGAGCCACTTGTGCTTGTAGCTGAGGGGAGAATCCTTGCGGCATTTCACCATTCTTGATAGCTTCCTGATTAGATGCCACCGATTGCAACAACTCTTCACCGAATGGAAAGTCACCAACTTGCAACAACTGCTCCAGCGTGATAGCCTGAGCCTGCCACAATGTCATGAGGAACTCATTCGCCATCTGTCTATATACAGGAGTAGCCGTACTTTCCGTGATGTTGATGTCAAACTCCACGTCTCTAATCTTCTTAGGGTCGTAGTGTACAATCTGTCCTGCCCTTCCAACGATATTGAAGTTTCGAGCCACATCATAGTACTGCTGTATGTTCTTAACGGTCTTGTAAGCACCATCAATGATAAACTGGCTGAAACTCTCCAATATATCAAGCAGCGACATGGTAGCATTCTGTGTCTGCTGGGCATAAAGCGAACCGCTCGTACCCGATACTCCTGGTTTTCCTTGCAGCGCACCATTTACTCCCGATATATCCTCAAAGAACTTCAACTGGAAACTTAGCAAGTCACCGATACCGATGTTCGTAGAGTTGTTCGCCACTTGCTGAGGAACCTGACCACTCTTGTTTGGCTTGTATCTCACCACACCATTGAACCTACTCCACTCATCGCAGAAATCATCCCAACTCATATCATCAGGAAGACAATCATCTGGGCATAGCAATACACCCTTGGCACTTGCACGCATGATAAAGTCATACATCGTGATAAGTCTGTTCACGTATCTCTGCTGGTCAATCACATCTTCCACGAAGCTGTGAATCTCGCCATCAATAAACGGATAGAACTTAAAGCAGTATGGATGCTCACCATGAGCATAAGGAGTCTCACCTTCTCTCAGAATATCACCGAAAGGAGAAAGATAATAGAAATGCCAGTAATCATCCATAAACCACTCGGCATCAATCAGAGGAATATCCTCTTCCAGCATGCCAGCAGCCATACCTCGCCTGATTCTGTCTCTGTTCTCAGCATCTACAATATCAGCCTTATCCTCAATATCAATCTTGAAATCATCGCCATTGTTGTAGTCATGACATCGGTATCTTGGCTTACTCTCCTTGCGCCAAACCTCAATCACTCGGCAGAGCGAAGGGTTGGAAGGATTCATAAAGTCAATAGTCTTAGGGTCGAACTCCCCGAATCGCTGGGTGCAGTCAGCTATCACGAAATCTCGGTTAGCTGCCAGTCTGTATATCTCCTTCAACTTGCGAGCATCAGCAGGAGACTTGGCAAACTCTCTCAGCACGTTGCCGATGGTAATGTCATGCACCTCACCCAAGCAACTCACGTCCCAACCACGGAAATCTCTCATATTGTTGTCTATGAAGAAATTGTTCGGGTTCACGTAGTCCGTCCAGCAATCCAACCTACCCCTTCGCCATCCATACTTTTTCTTATAAATAGCAGCACCACTTATCAGGAACTCTTCAATGGTACGTGCATCCACCTCCGTCTCTCGGTTCAGTTGTCGGTTACATTGCAGCACCACGCTCATGGTCTCACCATATCGCTTTTCATCCTTGTCTCTTGCGTTGCAGGTAGGTTCCTTACTCTGTGAGCGATAAACACCCAGCACATTCTTCACCAATCTTCTGATAAGGTTATTCTTCAATGGTTCGCTGCCCTGCTCACGGATATAGTCTTCCTCCCTGATACGCTTTTTAAAGCCACACTTGCTTTTGAACTCAATGGTATCTCCCCACTGGTCTCCATAGCAGTACCGCTTATTTCTCTCCCTTCGCTTTCGGAAGTTGTCCATGTTATTGTAATATCGCTGAGCCTCCAGCAAGATAGAGAAGGCACGCTCATAAGGTCGGTCAAAGCGTTTCATCGACTCCTTCACGCTATCCAGTTCATCCTTATCAATCACCTTGCTCAACGATAGCAATTTAGCTTTTTCTTTCTTCTTTGCCATAGTTATTGTGTTTCTGTAGGTTCAACAATATGTGCCAGCTTCCTAGCCACACCCAGCAGAGTGCCAGCCGTATCTGTATCACCAAGACTGATGCACGTCAGGTAGCCAGCCATATAGGTGATGGAATCCTTCAAGGTATCAGGCAGGGTAATATTGCCATCCTTCTCATAAGGCATACACACACACGATAGAGCCACATTAGCCTTGTCGCTCCTGCTGGTATATAGTTCCAAGAACCGCTCGCCATCATGATGGATAAGCGCAGCAATAGGTCGCTCATAGTTACCTCTTACCCCGAATCTACTGCCCTGCATCTTGTAGGCATCATCATCCTCCGTGATAATCTGAGCCGAACGTTTCCAGTCACTAGCCTTTACACTCAGTATTCTAATCATATCCGATGGAAGATACATGGTTCCAACATAAGCCCCATACGATTCCTCCCACACCACATCAAGCCCCTCGAATCTCTGTCCGTCAAGCAAGTGGGCAGGAGCATCCGTCAGAATGATTCTTGCTGCATCCACAATCTTACTCTGAATCAACTCGCCCTGTGTCAGGGTATCAGAATCTGTAGGGGTCAGCAAGCCAGCAGACTCTTGGTTTCTATCCAAGAGCACCTTCACTTCTTTCACCAGTTCAGATACAGCATACGTACTCATTATTCCAGTCCTTCTAGTTCAACACCCTTTTCCTTGGCAATAGCCAAGATTTCCTCCTTGGTCTTCATCTTGGAACGACTCACACCGAAGGTCTCTGCCAGATATTCCTTGGCATCCTCAACATCTGTCACAATGTGGGTCTTCTTCTCGTCAGCCACCTTCTTCTTTGCCTTGGCAGCAGCCTTCTTCTTGGCTTCCGCAGCTTCCTTCTTCTCGTCAATACTCTCCACCAAGAAGAATTTGTCGTTGAACCAATAATGAGACTCGATAGACTTCTGTACCTTAGGGTCTCTTGTCATATAGATGCTACTTCCCATAGTCTTACCCTCAAAAACAATGCGCATTCTCTCGTTACCAACCATAACGCTGAATGCCAAGTCCGAACCAGCTTGATATTTATTAAACATGATTATACCTTATTATATATATGTGTTACTAAAAAAGGGATGGGGCTAGTGCCCACACCCCTCACTATTTAATGAATGATTTGCAATTCTACCTGCTTTTTATGCAGCAGAAGCATTCGTCTCACCAGTTAAAGATGTACCTTCTGATGCAGGAACCGCAGCAAGGCGCATACGAGCGTGTGCCTTAGGGTACTTCAAGTACAGACAAGCTACCTCCTGAATAACTACTGCATCGGTGTTACGGATGCCAGCCTTCTTCAAGTCAAGTACGTTACGTGTCCAAGACAAGTGTACTCGCTTAACCAAGAACTCAGGGTCAAGGGCAAAGCCGCAGTCGCTCATATCGAAGAGGTCAAACAACTCAGAGTGAATCATCAGCACCTCACCGAAATCAGTCTCCCAACTCTTGAACTTCAAGTTCCAAACCTCTACGGTGTCCTTCAAGCGGAACTTGTCAGAGTCAATCTTACTGAATGCGCTCAAAAAGGAAGAACCAGCTATAATCACCTTGCGCTTGTTGCCGATACCAGTACCCACGAACAAGTCCTTGGAAATATCAACCAACTCCAAGTCTGTAATCACTCGCTCATTATTACCATAGCCCTTCTTAATATCGTCAGCAGTAGCAACATGACCTACCTCAATGTCCTTACCAGCCATCCACCAGATACCCTTTGTAAACCACTGAGCCGAGTTGTTCTTGGTAGTATGTTTGATACAAGCCATATCACCAAAGAGATAAGTACCCTCCATCGCAAGACGCATATCATAGATACTATCCTCCTCGATATCAGAGAAGTCCCAATCTACTCGCTTAGCAGCAATCTTATTGAAGGTGCTCTCCTCAACCTGAATCATGAAGTTCTGGCAGTACTGAATATCAGAATCAGGAAGGTTGTTGAAACGACCCGTCTGTACGTCCAACTCACCGCAACTCTTAGCCATACGGATAAGTTTCTGACCCTTCTTCAAGGCAGGAATACCAATAGGCTGCTTCTTAACCAAATTACCATTTACGGCATACACAATAGGATAACCCTCATTATCCTTACCACACACACAAAGTTCCAAATCAGGAGTAGGTTCATCGGTAAGGTCTGCATAAGCCTGATTCTTGTAGTTGGTAATCGCCTTCACACCCACTACTCGGATGGTATCATCCAGCGTGAACATTTCAGGGTCTTCTACCTTCAATACCATAGATGTACCAGTACTCTCCACGGTTGTCTCCTTTACGGTAGTCTTGATAGGACGTGTACCGATACTCCAATACTCAACCACGAAAGATGAGGCAGACTTGGTTGTAGCATAGCGTGAAATCTGGTCAACTGGAGAAGCCATTGGACGAATCTTGATAATCTTGTCGTTGATGTCGTTCTCATAGAAATCCGTGCCATTCTCATTATAATGCTCTCGACCCTTGCCCTCAGTAGCAATACCATCATCCTGACGAGCCGCACCGCCATTTCCAGAATCACCGGCAGCAGTAGCACCACCAGCTTCCGCAGCGTGACCACTCTCGGTACTACCGCCATCAGGCAGAGCCGTCTCAGCCATGAGAACCTGACCATTCACTCCAAAAATAACTGCAATCACCATCAGAAATATGGAAAGCAGCCGATTAAATGTACTTTTCTTCATTGTTATTCTGAATATTAATTAAACATTATATATTATCTTTTCACCTTGTCGAATTATCTAATGTGTGTTCTCTTTTCGTTTCCACGTTCCCAGATGCTACCCCTTCGTGCTACCCTGCCCATAGCACCAAGGTCAGGCTGGTTATCCGTTCGATTGGTCTCCGCATTGGCAGAATCAAGGTCGGCAGTACCATCGCCCTTCTTGCGTAGCTGCAAGTTCTTGATATGCTTACTATTTTTTCCACGAACCTCACCTTCATGTGCCGCATCAGCCACATCGGTATCATGGTTCTTTGCCTTGATGAAAGCAGTAATCATTTCCTCAGTAAACTTGCCAGTCACCACATTGCGCATGGTCTGAAAGCACTGGTCGATGGCATCGTTAACAGCTTCCTCGCCATACTTCTCCTCCAACTTGTCAAACACCTCATAGCTGGAAGGCATATTCTTATCATACTCCTCCTGCAATTTCTTGCCGTTTGCAGCATTCTGCAAGAACTCCGACTGAGCCGATGCAATCTCATCAGCATTGTCTGGGTCAGAGTAGTAATCAATGGCATCCTCGCCATGAGTGCGAATCAACTCGGCATAAGGACTCTTTCCAGCCTTCATCGCTTGAAGGAAGGTAGCCGCCTCAGGGTCACTACCCAACCAGTCACCCATCGCCTTCTCGTTATCCTTGTAACCCTGCAAAGCCTTCTGGTCGGCATCATAATCATCGTTGATTGCGCCATACATGGCTTCATCATCCGCATACTCCGTATCGGGGTGGCGGGTCTTCAAACGCTCCAAAGCCAAGTCTCTCTTGGTCTTCGTTTCCTGCTGCTTGGCAGTACCAGCATTCTGTTCAATATTTGTATTATCTGGCATATATATATGTATTAATTTATAAATCAATGCCCAAAATTAATGCTTTTTCGGCTAATTTGTACTTTATCCGTTAATTATCGTTATTCTAATACGACTAATTCAATTATTTTTTGTATATTTGCAGTGTCAGATATGAAATATAAGGATTCACGGTGTGATTTTAAAGAGGAACGTGATGCTGATATATTGAGGGCTTATCGTGAGATACTACTTACGACAGGAGACAATATAACACTCTCAGAGATTGAGGAAAAGCTATCCCAGTCTCCGAGCAGTAGATTTTGGGTATCGGAAGACCGTGCTTATATAGTCATATTAGACTTATTGTTGGGAAAATCCATTGATTATATGATACCAACCCGAAGGGCAATGTATCAGGAGATTTTCAGAAGATTCAAGAATTATAGAAAGCAATATCCACACTTGTCAAAGATGGATATTATCAAACGTGTATGCTACGAGCCAGCACCCAGCTTCTATCTTACTCCGTCAACCATGCACGTTATACTTTATAGGGTGAGAAAGGAGGAGAAGAAAAGATGCAACGAGGAGCGAAAGAGAAGATTGCGCTTTATGCAGGGTACATTATAATAATGTGTATCACCCTTATGGGCTATGATGGCATGGGCTTGTATGATGGCTGCACTCTATGGCAGCGCATCAGTTATCCGTTCTTTCATCAGAACGTCTTCCATGCCGCCATCAACCTTTATATATTCCATCAATGCTACCGAGACATACCTTGCGGCATCGGTCACATGGTCGCATTCTATCTCATCGCCATCAGCTATCCTTCCCAATCCTCCGTACCTATCATCGGTCTCAGTGGCTTTATCTATGCTTATATGGGGTTCATCGCCCCTTACGTCAATAAAAAGGTAAGATACAATACCATCATCTTTCTCTATATCAGTATCGGAATCTTCATTCCCTGCATGGCAGTTGGAGTCCACATCTACTGCTATGTACTAGGTTTGTTGTGGGGTTATTTAAATGCACCGCTATGCCAAGACAAGTAACCGCCAAACTGACTGATGCACTCGACAAACATGTATTGGGCATCCTGAAAGAGAACGATAAACGCATCAAGGAAATCAACACACCTTTCAATCCAGTCAAGGGTGAAGGTTGTGGAGATAAGCGATTCCTGCTCTTCCTGCCCGATTACCCGATTCAGAAACAGAACCTTCCTCTATCAATGAAGAAGATTCCGCTCGTCAAGATGCTCATCGAGTTGGGTAGCTGCAAGGCAGTAATCGAGGAACTGCACAAGGATATAGACGAGCCATACAACGAGGAGGAGGAAATGGAACAACTGGTAGAGCAGTTTACTCGCATCAGAATGAAACATGACCCATTCTTCTTCTTTGCCGTATTCATCTATATCAAGCCGAAAGGTGGAGGTCTCCCATTCCGTTTTGTTCTCAGAAGACCGCAGCGCAGACTGCTCAGGTGGCTGGAGGAGCGAAGAAAGAAGAATCGCCCTATCCGTCTCATTCTTCTGAAAGCCCGACAATGGGGAGGTTCAACGGTTATTCAGATGTACTTCCTCTGGTTGCAACTCATGTGGCAGAAGGGTCTCAACTCGCTCATCGTGGCTCAGGTCAAGGACACCGCAGAAACCATCCGAGGAATGTTCGATGAAGCATTGAAGATGTTCCCAGTAAAGTTCCTGCATGAAATGGGAGATGCATATACCGAGAACGAGCCTAAGTTTGTTGGGTTCGGAACATCAGGTAACGTCAAGAAGGTTCCTCAGCGATTCTGCAAAATCAAGGTGGGCTCCATGCAGAAACCTACTTCTGCCAATGGTGAAGACTACAACCTTATACATTGTTCCGAGGTTGGATTGTGGGAGAAGACGGAAGGCAAGTCTCCTGAGGAAGTTGTGCAGAATGCAACCAATGGTGTGCTCTACAGACCATACACGATGATAGTATATGAATCAACCGCAAATGGTACTGGAAACTTCTTCCATCAGGAGTGGTTGGCAGCAGAAGCAGGAGAATCGGTATTTGAGCCGTTCTTCGTACCATGGTTCGAGATTTACGACTTATACCATCTTGACTTCGAGAGTAAGAAACAGAAAGAGGAGTTCGCAAAATGGTTGTACGACAACCGCAACAACACCAACACGATGTCTAATCGTGAGGAGCCAGTTACCTATCTTTGGAAGTTGTGGCAGATGGGAGCACCTTTGGAAGCTCTCAACTGGTATATCATGGAGCGCAAGAAGTTCACTGACCATGGCGATATGGCTAGCGGATTCCCTTCTGACCCAGTAGAGGCCTTCAAGCACTCAGGAGCCAAGGTATTTGCAGAAGAGAAGGTTGACCAGTTCACGAAAGGTTGCCGAGCACCTAAGTTCATCGGTGATGTTTACGGAGACGGATATAAGGGCAAGAAATGCCTACAGAATGTTCGATTCACAGAAGACAAGACAGGGCAGTTGTGGATATGGAGCAAGCCAGAGTACTTTGACGATTGCAAGGTCACAAACCGCTATCTGGTTGTCGTGGATATTGGCGGTAGAGGTAGTAAGGCAGACTGGTCTGTTATCTGTGTCTTCGACCGATATTGGATGATGGAAGGTGGCAAGCCATACGTGGTAGCCCAATGGTACGGACACATAGATATGGACTTGCTGGCATGGAAAGCAGCACAGATAGCCAAGTACTACGACAATGCCCTATTGGTAATAGAATCCAACACCTTGGAGACGAAAGACAAGGAGCACATCTTGGAAGGTGGTGACCAGTCTGAGTTCATCCTGAATCAAATAAAGGATGAGTACGATAATCTCTATGCACGCAAGCAGAGCGAAGCTGACATCAAGGAAGGTCTTCCACGCAAGTACGGATTCCATACCAATGTGGCAACCAAGCCAATGGTTATCTCTGTTTTGGTTCAGGTAGTCAGAGAGCATCTATACGTTGAGCGTGACCAACGATGCCTGAATGAGTTCCTTACCTACGAGCGTAAGAAGAACGGAGCATACGGAGCCATTGACGGAAAGCACGATGATTTGCTCATGACCAGAGCCATCGGACTCCACATCTGTTTCAATGAAATGGAAATGCCAAAGATGATTTCCTATCAGACAAGAGTAATGAGAAGAAAGGTTTCTGTTTCGGCAGCAACCATCATATAGTATCAATAATTAATAATTACCATTATGAAAGTAAAAAACATTTTCAAGCGCATCAAGTGCGAAATCATGTACCGCCAAGCTACGGCTAAGGCAGACCTCGCAGCAAAGAAGAACCACGGTGACATCTTCTATGTCCTCCCTACGCAGAAGGGCAACTTGATGATTATGAATCGCTCCTATTTTGAAGCATTCAAGAAGACGAAGTTGGTAGATAAAGACATGAAGGTTAGAGACCTATTCAAGGATTGCGTATATCATACCAACTGCAAGAGCAAGAAGGGAAAACTCAGCAGAAAGCGCAAATTCCTACGATGGAAAGGCTTAATCTAAAGTTTTTCCGTTCAAGTGTTAACGGATAAAGGATAGGTAGAGAAAATTATACCTATCTTTGCGTATTATTAATAATGTGTATCAAATATGATTTATAAGATTGTACAAGGCAACGCTTTCAAACTCCATATCTTGGTGCGGAAGATGGACTTGTCTAAGGAGTTCAACAGACTGGTTGACTTCGACCTGACCAAGGCATCCGACATCAAGGTTGAACTGCAATGCTGTTTTGATGATTCCATCATCGTGCCAACGTCCATCGGTGGAATCGAGCATAATGTGCTGGTGTGCAATATCCCATCCACCCTAGACATCGGCAACTACAATGTAGCCGTATCATGGAACTACGATGGCTATGCCATGAAGAGTGTGGAGAGAAACATCATGCAGATTGTGGAGACCAACAATAGGGTGAAGATTCCTGTTGGCGTTTTCCAAGGCGAGACGGTAGGCATGTTCGACCTCCGTTACTACATGGTCACCAAGAACCAGTCAGATTGCACCTTTGTCTATTCTCTTGATGATGTAACCCTCTCCTCTACTCCTGCCACATTGAAGTTAGGCGAGAAGTACGAGGCAACGCTTACCCCAGCCGAAGGATTCAACCTCGGTTTGGTGAAGGTGGTTATGGATGGAGCCGACATCACAAGAGACGTTTACAAGGATGGCAAGATTGAGATTCCATCCGTATCTGGCTACGTCAGCATCATGGCAAATGGCGATGATAACCTCTATTATTACGGAGCCACCGCAGCCAAGGATATGTGCCAGTTTAATATGGAAGACCTCACCAAGGTGGTGGGTGACATAGTAGATAAGTCTATCACGGTTACTACTACCCAAGAAAAGCCATACGTCTGGTTCGCCAGCCGTGTTCCAGTTATCTTCTCCCAGTCAGGACTCACCTCAGCGTTCAATACCACCAAGATTGGTGACATTTTCTACTACTGGAGTGACCAACTGAAAGCAGGAGAACATACATATAACGCTAAATTAAAGTAACATGGCAGCAGATAAAGTAAACTATAGTAATACGCTCGTAAGCGACAGAGCCGATGAGACCCTGACCTACACCCGATACGTGAAAGATGAGAGTTCAGGCAAATCCACCAAGGAGCTTCTGGACGAGAAGGTCAATAAGACCGACCAACTCGACACTACTCAGATTGCCGACCAAGCCGTCACTACAGAGAAGTTGGAGAATGAATCGGTAACAACTGAGAAACTTAATGCTGCATCCGTAACCACAGACAAGGTGGCAGATGCAAACATCACAACCTCCAAACTTGCCGACTCTTCCGTAGAGACCGACAAAATCAACAACAAGGCGGTAACTACGGAGAAGTTGAATGACCAATCGGTAGATAATTCAAAAATCGCTCCTAATGCAGTAACATCGGAAAAGATTAAGAATGAATCTATCATCACCGAGAAACTCAACGACCGAGCCGTAACCACGGAGAAGGTGGAAGAGAAAGCCATCACCAATACAAAGTTGGGAGACCAGTCAGTAGATGGCAGAGTAGTGCGTGAAGGAACATTGGAAACAAAACACCTTGCAAACGAGTCTGTAACAACGGATAAGGTAGCAAGAAAGTCTATCACCAAGGATAAGATTGCAGAAGGAGCGATAGATGAAACTTTGGTAAAGGATGGCAGTATAGTCAATTCAAAGCTATCTGTAGATGCAGTAGCTACAAAAAATATTAAGGACAGTTCTGTCACCAACGAAAAGATGGCTCAAAACTCAGTCAACACAGCACAGGTAGTTGATAAGAGTATTGTCAACTCCAAACTTTCCGACAATGCAGTTTCAACTGAGAAAATCAAGAATGGTTCAGTAACCAATGATAAGTTGGCAAGCGGCACATTGAAGATTGATAAGTTCGACCCAGAGCTTCGCAAAGCAATTCAAGCCGCTACTGGTCTTCCTGATAATCTAGTAGGATTGATTCAGGACGTTGACGAGAACCTAGCAAAGCTGAATGATACGGTTTATCCTATCATCTTAGGATTTACAATCACCCCGAACGTAGGTACGATGCAGACAGAGATTCGTTATTCTGTAACAAGCGACAACAAACCCATTGTGCCTGATACTTCCATCATCAGCAAGCAGATTAACGACAACGCCCCAAAGAATCTCTCAGAGACTCCATCATCAGGTGGAACTCTATCCACACCTATCGAAGGAGCAAGAGAAATCTTCAAGTATGCAGTAACCAAGGAAGGAAGAACTGGCAAGAGTACATCACAGACTCGCTATCTCTGCTACTTTGGAGGAAACACAGCAGCCACCATGACCGAAGAAATCCTCAACACGCTCAACAAGGTATCAGCTACAGGAGTATCATTCAATCCAAAAGTAACTACTAAGGATAATGATTACATCTGGCTAGTAGTACCTAATTATCTCTCAATCACTCGTGTAACCAGTGCTGGATTTGACGTTCCTTTATCTGTTACTCAGGCTATCACCAATAGCTTAGGAACATTCAAGGCATACCGCACAGCCAATCCTCTCACACAAGCTACATGGAATTTAGTAATATTGTAAAATAAAAAGATATGTCAGATAATAATATTAATGTAACAGCCACACTACATGCAGCCACAAAGCAAGGAAAACTTGCATCCGCAAGGGAGGTCTTCATGGATGGAGACAAGGAGACTGTCCAACAGATAGGTGACAAGACCCATCAGCTAGAGAATGCTATTAAGGACATCACCGCAACTGGTGGTGCCTCTACTGCCAATGCTGTCTCTTATAGTAACGAGACCAGTGACATGACAGCCGTCACAGCCCAAGGTGCTATTGACGAACTTGCTGCCAAGAATAAGGAACAAGACTCCTCTATCTCCACAAAAGCAGAGAAGACTGATGTACAATCATATGTATCTGAGTTGAAAACCAAGAATACTTTGCAGGATGCTGAGATTGCCAAGAAAGCCAATTCCGCTGATGTCACCTCTAAGATGCAGACTGAGCAGTCTAGAGTTAATAATGAACTTGAAAAGAAATTTGACAAAGAATCAATCTCTCAGGAATCAGGCGATGCTGAGGATAAGGTGATGTCTCAGAAAGCAATATCAACAAGTTTATATCAATCTTCACTTTTGAATACAGATAATCTTTTAGGGAATATTATTGAGAGAAAAAAAATTATACTTAATAATTCAACAACAGAAATTGTCTTAAATTTGCATAAAGGAGATATAATTTCCATTAATCACTACATTGAAAATTCTTATGATAATAGCTATGTCGTTAGAGTTAGAGAAGTTAATGCTTCAGGAGATACTCTAAGCAGAACAACGTATGACACAAATGGATATGATTTCTATGAAGTAAAATCAGAGCAAACTGAGACTGTATATGTGTATGGTTTTTGTACTAAAAGTACTACAGAAGAAGGTAATTTTAGAATTTTCGTATATAACGGCAAAAATACTTTGTCAGAAAACTTGATACCACAAAATGATTTAATAAATCAACTGAACAAAACAGTTGATTTATTAAATTCTGACAAAGACACAGAGGGTTCTATTTCTTACCTAATTGAAAATGAAAAGAAAAGGTCTGTTGAACAGGAAGAATTAGCCAATAGATTTATTTTGCAAAATGCTCTAATGATGCAAAAAGGAATGTTCCCTATAGAATCACATTTTGTAGAAGTTTCAGAAACACTTCATGCTAATAATGGCTCCTATATTTATTCTGATACAGCAACAAAAGGAGATGTTTTTTCTTTTGTCTTTAGTGGTGTACCAAATGGTGCTGAAATTCGTGTTTATGAATACAAAGATAATAATAAACTCTCTTCAAAAACAGTTGATACATGCTCATCGTATAGTGTAAATAATGAAAATATAACACTTCGTGTCATGCTATTTCCATTTAAATCTTTTGATGAAAACTCGTACAAAGCACAAGTATCTATCATAAAGGGTAATTTATTTGCCACAAAACCTACAGAAGTATTAGATGCACTTAGATATAATATGTTCTCCTCTAATATAAAAGGAGAAAAGTGGATTGTAGGTAAATACTATAATAGAAATTTTGGTGAAGGCGAAAATGACAAAAGAGCATATTTTGCAAAAAAAATATATGTAAACAAAGGCATTACATATAAAGTTTCTAATAGTACTATGAACGTTTTGGTGTGCTTTTATAACTTGAGCAACTCATATATAAAAGATACTACAGGATGGTTTAGTCAAAAATCTTCAACTTTTACACCTGATGAAGATGGATTTATTATAATATCTGTTCAGTCATCAGATTCTACGCCTATTACAGAAGAAGATATTACAGAAAGCGGAATATCACTTGAAAACAATTTTTTTAATCAACTTTCCGTAATAGAAAATATTAATAAGTGCATTGGTGAAATTGAAAAACAGAACGCAGAGAATGAGACGAATATTGCTGAGAATTTGCATAACATTATTACTCTAAATAACAGAGTATCATATTTGGAGAGCAAAGAGTATATATCTAGTCCTACTGGTTATCAAAGCGAGGAACAGACGCTAAAGATTAAGATTGCTAAGGAAAGAGGTTTTGGAGATTCTTTGTTTGCTATTGTGTCAGATACACACTATGCTCCTACGATGGGGGATATTCCAGGCAAGTACATAGGGGATTCAAATAAAGAGACAATGGAGTCTCATGCCAAATCTATAGCTTTGTTAGCTGATTATATTGGTGTGGATTGGCTTGGTCACTGTGGCGATATAGTAAGTGGTGAAAATTACATAGACAAGTCTTTGCTACTTCGAGATTTATCCAATATTTTTTCTCTTTTCAAGATAGGAAAGATACCATTTGTTTACTCCATAGCACATCACGAATTATATTTCAATAAAACTCAAACGGATATGAGCTTACAAGGTGGAGCAACAAGAAGTGAAATTTGGAATTTAGGTGGATATAATCATGGAACAGTAGACAAAGAAAGAGTATATGGAGTATCATACAATGAAGAAGATAATGGACATTTGTATTATTACTTCGATAATAATATCTCAAAAATTAGGGTTGTTAATCTATGCACAGTTGATGGAGGTACATCAAGTATTGGATATAATCAACTTCTATGGGTAAGAGATGTTGTTTTAAAGAATATTCCAGACGGATTTGGTGTCATTTTTATTGGTCATATTCCTCTTAGTGTTGACTTTTTTGGATATACCGGTCATACTTATGGACTTAGCAGAAACAATACAATTTATGACCATGACAGTAACGGATTAGATTTGAATAGTATTTTGAATGACGCTATAGATAATGGTGTAAATGTGCTAGCTTACATTTGTGGACATACTCATTTTGATGATGTTTATACACTGAATGGTTCAAAATATCCTATAATAATGGTTAACTGTGACATTCCATCAAAGGTTGGTGATAATATTGATACATTAGGAGACTATGAATCGTATATAAGGACATTAAAGACTATAAATGAATATGCTGTAGATTTCTTTATTCCAAAAATTAAAGATGGCATAATATATTCCTATAGATTTGGGGCAGGTCACGACAGAGTGGTATTCACAAGACCTAAGACTATAAAAAGGGGAGAGTCTTTAGATTTAACAAGCATCGTAGGGGTTTCTAATGATTACAAATCTCTTGATGAATCTGTTGCCACAATAAACTCAGGTATAGTCTCTGGTATTAATATAGGACAGACACAAGTCATATTTTATAATAAATCTCAGAACATAAAATATTTCATTGAGATTATTGTTAATAATGTTGAACTCTAAGTCGCTGGCTTTATAAAAAGAGAAGAAGGGTGAGTCGAAAGATTCACCCTTTTCTTATGCACCAAGTAGAAGTAACATTAATCATATACCTTAAAGAACCTCTCACAAAGACTCCCCATCATATAGCATGGTTCCTCGCTTAGCATATCTATTCCATCCTGCTCACAGATATGCGCTACAACATGAAGAAGCTCATGACCTATTGTATTGATTGTGCTGCCATCTGATTCACACTCCCCAATGGCAAGAACACTCCTTCTTTCTGACAGATTGGAATATGTCAGCCCCCTATCTCCACTCGACAAAGACAGATGCTTATATGCTTCCGATAACGGATTTCCGTTGCAGCCAATATCTGAAAGAGCATGGCATATCTCATCGGCATCAGATGGCTGATAACCTATGAAACATACTATGCTCCAATCGTACTTCGGAAGTTGTATTACTCTTCTTATCATAGCACATCTTCCCAAGGGATAGGCACACCATTGTGGCAGCAGTCGGCATAGAATCGGTTGAATATAAATCCATCTTTCTGGTCGGTATCATCCACCATATCCTTGATAAACTGGGCTAGCTGCTCCTCATCCTTGATGGAAGACTTGTAGAAGTCTGCCCTCGCCATATTAGCCACATATACATGGTCGTAGCCTATCTTATTCTTTACCTCTATTCCCTGACCAAGCAACAAGGCATCCACCTTCTCCTTATCCCAAAACGTGACACTTACATCACGCTTTGAGGAAGGGTCATACTTGTACATCAGGCTAACCGCCCACTCGCACATTTTCTTGCTGAAATGATAGCCATTGTATCTGAGATAGGCAACCATCGCCTCTGGTTTGAGGTCATACATATCCAATGGCATTCTGCATTTTCCCATATTGCTGAATATTAAAGGGAGTCTGGTCACGACATAAATGTCGCTACCAAAACTCCCAAGTTAAACACTAGCGACCGCCACCATTGTAGCCGCCACCACCTCTTTCACCATAACGGTTCGGGTAGTTCCAATCATCGTTAACGTTGTTGAATCTACGTCTGTTCTCACGCTCTTCACGTTCCTCACGTTCTCTTCTCCAATCGTCACGATAATCAGGCATACGCTCACCCATACGCTCCTGCTTCATCTTTTTCAGACAAGACATAGCCTTGCTGCCAAAACCAAGCATAGACTCGATGTTGTCATACAAATCATCGAACTTATCTTCTGTAATCTCAATCATTACCATAATCTTATGATTTTAAGTGAATAGATAGGAGATTACTTGCTCATGGTCTGCTGGAGCCATCCCATCATCTTGTCAATCTTGCCCTCAATGCCTGAAACCTTACCTTCCAGTTTATTGATTTTCTCGGTCTGTTCCTTCTCCTTGGCTATCTGGGGGTTGAGTTGCTGTAGCATTCCCTCACAAGATTCTACTACCCTCTTGTTGTAATCTACGCTCTCCAGTATCGCCTTGGATTGTCTCAGCATGGCATCCACCTCTGCACTCATGGCATCCTTATTGTCGCTAACCACAAGGTTTTTGTCGTTGGCTATCTGTCCGTTTGCTGGCAGTTGCTTGAAATCCACTTCCTCATCACCCAGCTTCACCTTAACGTCCACTACGGTCTCCATAGGCTGAGGAGTAAAGCCGTTGTTAAAGGTAGGATATTTCGTCTGAGGATTGCTTACTGAAACCACCTGACCGATTCGCAAGTTCGGGTTCTCGCCCTTATCGAGCACGTAGAATAAAGAATTTGTTCTTAAACCTTGAAACATAAAATAATCTCCTATTATCTATTATTGTTAAACAATACCCGACATCATCTGTAGGGTGTTAGTATCTCTCTCAAACCAGAACTGATAAACACCAGTTCCCTGCACGTCTGCAACCGTCAATGGTGCGCCATTATACTTGGTCACAGCCTGAGTACTTCCGTTGGTCTCGAAAAGGATAGGCAGCGTAGTAGTCGTTCCAGTCGGAATAGCCTGCATCAGGTTTACGAAAATCGTACCTCTGTAGTTGGCATTCAAGAAAGCGTGGTTTTTGAACGAGAAAACAACATTGTTGGTGTTCACCACCACGCCAGTAGAAGCGATAGCTGCCGAACCATTACGATTCACCCATGTAAATGGTCTTAACCAAAACATAGCAGCCTCCTTTCTTTAACCCCAGAATCCGTTGTTAGCAGCATTCAAACCATACAAACCTGCTTGATATGCCACGCAGTTAGGAACCGCAGTAAATGGGCTATAAGGAGTTGTCACTGTCTCAGGCAACTTACACTTGATACCAGCCACCTCTTTCTGCAAGCCAGCCAATACCTGATTGATAGGAGCCACAGCCTGACCCACAATCTGAGAGGTCATAGCAGAAGACTTGAAGGTGCTGTTCTCTTCACGAAGAGCATCAATCTTGTTCTGTAACTCTCTCATTTCAGCTTGCTTTTGTCCGTCAACGATGGTCTGAGTGCTATCCTTGATAGCGTTGTGCAAGTCACAAGTCTGTCTCTGAGTCTCGTAAGCTACGTTAGAGAAACCACGCTCCTGACCATTAGCTACGTTGTTGATGGCATTCTGCAAGGTTCCAGTCTGCTGGCAGATAGCCAAGCGGTTCTCGCAGCAGCAGTTGGCAATCTGCTGAGCAATCTGCATGTTACCCTGCTGCAAAGCATTGATAGTCTGCATACCGCTCATACCAACCTGATTACCTACACTCTGAACCTGAGAGGTCAATGCAGAAATGGCACTCTGAATCTGACCTTCGGTGCAGTTCAACTGGGTAGCCAAATTGCTGAGTGCATTTCGGTTACCACCGATGGCATCCATCAGAAGACCACGACCATAGTCATTATTAATCTCGTTGGCGAGACCACCACGACCATTATTGCCGAAACCTCCCCAGCCGTTACCTCCCCAACCCATGAGGAAGAAAAGGAATATTACCCACATAAACCATCCACCTTCGCCACCGAAACCATTGTTTCCCTTCATGGCAAGGAGGACATTTGGGTCAACACCCTGCTTCTGGAGCAGAGGCGCAAGAAGACCGAGCATCCCATTATTGGATGTGGAGCCTTCATTTCCGAATACATACGTTTTACTTTCCATATTATCCTGAATCTTTTGTTAAACATTAATTGATTAATACTACGTAACGTTACGAGCACAAAGATACGAATAATATGAATAGAGATTGATAAACTCGTAAAAGATTATATAAGTGTTTGATAAGCAAAGATTTATGGTTACGGAAAAGGTCATAAATATACAGGAGAGGCGATTTGGTCTCTCCTATATATATAATGTGTAGCTACTCCTAGAGGTTTATGCCATACTTTCGTGATAACTTGTGGAAGAATGCCTTCTTATTGGCAAAGTATCGGATAAGCGACTTATTCCACTTCTTCTCATGCCCGAACTGGTCATGGATGCCTTCGGGTATCTTGCCATCGTGAACATACTTTTCAAATGACGAGATAGATTTGCCCATTTCATTAGCACACCAGCCCTTGTTGGCTTGAGTATCATTCATCATGGCAGTAAGGAGTGCCACCAGTTCCATATCGTTCTCCGAAAGACCACAAGGGATAGGTTTTCCTTCCGCTTGGGCTACAGCTGATTCGTGTGCCTTATCTGCGAGAGCACGAAGTCCAGCTTCGATGATGCTGTAATTTACTAATTGCGACATAAGCATATAAAATTAAAATGAGTGTAATCAGGAACATATCACAATAGTACATATTGTTTGTGATAACGATAGAGCCGAACATAATGTGTATTACGTTGATTCCTGCTGCATATAAGAGCGGTATTCTCCACTCCACGCACAATCTGTGCAGAACCTGACCTTTCCAAATAGAAATCGGGTAAAGAATGTAAGTGATGAAGTAGAAGAACCATACTGGTTCCTCATTATCTTCATACAACAGCGTTATCTCCATTTTGTTGTCATAGAACTGAGAAACACCATACCATCGCATAAGCATGACGAGTATAGGAGCATACTTGAAATAAAGCAAATCCGTCTTAATCTTTCTGCGTTCAGGAAGTAACTTAGTTATCTCTCTAAACAAATTCCTGACCCGTTCGTCTTCATCTTCTTCTTGTTTCATAAGCCTTCTTTTTAAGTTTATATGATTTAGTATTCTTTTTGTTGATTCAAATATCTGATATTCAGATGTTCTTAGTTGCTGCAAAAATAATAAGAAATTATGAGACATCAATATTTTAAAACTATTTTAATAGTTAAACTTTATAAAAAAATTACAGATTGATAGATTTACACAAGAAAAAGAGGCAAAAAGTTTCAGATTGAAAGCAGTTATCCCCCGAAAGCCTAGCACTTTCAGGGGATAGTCATATATGTATTACTTCTCAGTCTTCGCCTTCTGGTTAGACACAACTACCTTGTTAGCCTTCTCCAGCACGGCAAGAATCTTCTTTCTCAGTTCACGAATCCGTTTCATGTCCTCAGCGTTGTAGGCATCCTTGCCATCATTCAAGAAACCTTTCTTCAACTCGGAAATCTCCTGCTTATCAAGAGCAATCTCGTCAATGGCATCAATGGCAGCCTTGTTGGTGTTGTAGTAGCCATCGCTCTGACTAGGAGCCGTATCAACCAAGAGGTCATAGGAAGTCTTGAATCCGTTCAACTTAGTGTAGAGTTGTTTCAGCTTCAAGTCCTCGAAATCATCCTTTGGAGTAGCGTGAGCCTTGTATATATCATCGGCATTCAACTTGTGAGGTCTATACTCCTCCCCACTCTCCTCAGCACGTTCCTTCTTCTTGTCTTCCTCATACTTCTTCACCTTCACATCATCCTGCTTGTACTGCTTATACTCCTCAGAGTCATAGAAACGTTCCAGCATAGAGTAATCTCCATCCACCTTAGCTTGTTTCTTCAACTTGCTCAGGGTATTGGCTGCACGGTCGTGGTTCTCCTTCATATCCCAGAACTCATCACCTTGTTTCTTAGTAACTGGTCTATCATCGGGATTGCTGACGAACTTGCTGAATAATGGAATATCAGCCACCTTGATTTCCTTTGGGTCGTTGAGTGACTTGGTAAGCAAACCGAGAACCTGACTGCCCATGGTGTATGCACCACCGAGATAAGAAGACAATACATGGTCAACCACAGCAGGGTTATTCAGGTTATATCTTGGGTTACCCAAAGCATCCCATTTGTTCTGCTGCACATCAGGATAGTCATTTCCGATTGAGTTCATCATCCTTGATGCACGAACCAACCAATCAGGAGTACCCACGTATGCCTTGGTAAAGTTAGGGTCATACTTGTTGTACTCTGTCTCCTTGAATAATGGCTTGCCAGTAAAGTCAACATTGAAAGCCAACTCGAAGACTGGGCGAATAGCATTAGGCATCAGACTGACCGCAATATTACCATCATATCCAGTTGGGTCGAGCGGAAGCATATCCACTACCTGACCGAGCAAATCCCAACCATAGTCTTCCCAACTCTCCTCAGCCAATTCGCCACCCATCATCTTGGATGCAATCATATCGCCCAAGCCATAGAAAGCACGGAACTCCTGAGCAAGAGGAATCTTCACGAACTCATGGGTAGTAGGAACCCACATAATAAAGTTGTTTCGTCTATCCCACTTAGAGAACTGCCAGTACTTCTTAGATATATCTTTGTACCAATCCTTATCATCATCACCATCGCCACCAAAAAAGGCAGCAGCCATCTTCATCAAGGCTGCATTAACGATAGGAACCAGCACACCGCTCGCTATCCACAATGCAGTTACTGCCGTGAATTTGAAAGGATGATGCTTGGCAAGCGCACCCAAGGTCTGCAAACTCTGTACTGCTGGGTTGATGAATAGATAGAGATTTCTAATAGTCTGCCAGCTATGTTCTCCAGTACCCTTACGGTTGAAGTTCAAGGTTACGTCCTTGGCATCATTCACAGCCTCATCAATGGAACGTCCATACTGAATAGAGGTCATGTAAACTGCAAATCGGTTACTATCCTCAATCATTCTGTTCAGGAACTCGATAATATCCATGATGGTGTGCCCTACCTTAACAGGGTTCGCCTTCCATTTATCCAAATCCTTCAAGTCATTCTTGAATTTCTTCTTCAAGTCTTCCACATCAAGCGAAGAGACAAAGCCAGTCTCGCCACCATTCATCATGAAGTCATAGAACATCTGTTCCTTTGGTGTTGCGTTTCCGTTATTTACCTTATCTCTCAACTTGCCTTTCTGAAAATCTCTCAGCATGAATCCGAGATTCCAAGAGGTAACCAGATTCTTTCTGAGCAGATAATTATACTTAGCATCCTCACGAATAGCGGTAGATGCCAGCGTCATGGTCAGGTCTCGGAAGTAGTTAGAAGGGATGAAGAGAGGTGAAAGACTGGTGTAGGCAGCAGCCATCTTTCTTCCCAACCAAGCAGCAGCCTTATCCAGTTTTCCGCTCTGAATCTCTCTTACTAGGTGTGCTCTGGTATTGTTCATCGCCTGAGCCAACTGCGGGTCTCCATTCACATAGATAACATACTCCTCGCCATCCTTCATCACTCTTACCTCATGTTCTCTCTCCTCGCTATGAGTCTGAGGATAGGCAATGTTCAGTCCGTCTCTCTTCTGGGTAGCATCGCCAGTCTGAGCCATTTTCTCCATATTCTGCTCGAAAGCATCAATAGCAGCCTTCACCTGATTACTATTCATCTGAGAAGTAATCTGAGGTGTAGCAGGAATCCACTCTTCGTTGCCGTTGGCATCCGTACTCTTCACGTACCAAGCCTTGCTCAGGGTCAGCAGGGAGGTAGGATGATTCTGAGCCAAGAGCATCAGGTGTTGCTTCACCCAGTTCTTGTTGTTCAGCAGGATTCCACTCTCTGCCATATTCTCGATGTAGGCGATAGGGTCGTCAGCGATAGATGTTCGTCCGTGTGCCGTCTTCAAGGTCTGATTGAACGCACCATTGCCGCCACCAACATAGTCCCATACTTGGTCGGCAGTAGTGCCATCCCATCCACGGAGAGGAATATAATGGCTATACATATCTCGCACATACAGATAAGTATCTTTGCTCATCATGCCAGCCTTATAGCCATCACGGAGAATCTTCTTTGTAGCCGCATTCGTAGCATTCCAGAGGTCTTGCACCTCAGCTACATGACTACTCTCAATATCCCTTACAAGTTTATGAGCAGCTTCCTCAAAGTCTGAGCCACCAAAGAGAGCCGACAAGCCTGAGTAATCGTAGGCGATACCATTCTCATCATAACGATAGTCCATATAGGAAGGAGAGTATTTCGTTCTGAGAGCATTATCTCTCTGTCTCCAAGTATTGAAATCCACTCTTCCAAACTCCAAATCGCTATCATTGGTAATACGGTTCATATCGCCCTTATAAGCCCTGTATGCCGCACTTCTCTGAGCCACGTCCTTAAAGTCAGCATCCAGTGACTTCTTGAAAGCCATCTGAGCATCACGCTCCAAGCCATGCTTAGCCATCATGTAGATACGGACATTATCGTAGCTATCACCCAGTATCTTCTTCATCTGATGATAAGCCTTTCTCAATGGCTGCAAGAACTCATTATTGTACTCCTCAAACTCGTTCTTTCCCTTGCCGTGACTGCGGTTCTCGGCAGTATAGGCATCCTCAGCCATATTCAGGCGGTCAACACCCACTTCCTTCATGATAGCTTCCTGAGCCTTGCGGATAGCCAGCATACTATCTTGGAAGGCGATACGTTTGAGCACAGAACCACGCTGCAACTCTCTGTTGAACTCTCCAAGGGCAGTATCATCATTCAGAAGATGCTGCTCGTAGGTTGGAGCAGTCTTCCAAAGAGCCATCTGCTTGCGGTACTCGTCCACTCTTCTCAGGAAGTCAACGGCACTCTCGCCAGCGTTGCGTTGTGGGATGGTTGGTCGCTGGGCATCCTTTGGCAGATTGTTGTCCTTCTTCCACTGGTTCAATTCATGCTCAAACTTGTCATAACGCAAGGAGAATCGGGTATTCCCCACGATATTTGCATTGTTCTCATCGAATATCACATAGTTGTAATCGCCTTCCTTTGCACCGCCATGAATCATGCCAGCAGGGTACTTGATACCGACAAGACCATTATCCGAAAGAATCTGACTTGCGGCATTATCTCCTACATAAGTACTCAACTTTCTGTAAAGTTCCTCACCAAGGTCAGCATCCTTAATGTCTCTAACTAGGTCATTGTACCAGATGGTAGCGAGTACATCATCAGGAGTAGCATCCTTCAAATACTCGTTTAAAGCAAGTACATCATCATCTGCCACATAATTCTCAATCACATCCTTAATATCTGATTTCAGTTTCTCAACTCTTCCAGCAACATCTGTTGTGTTAACATAAGTCTTCAATGTATGAGCAATGAAATCATTAAGAGGAGTAGCCTTAAAATCATTGAAACCTTGATTATCTGATACTAACTTATAGGCATCATCTGCCACCTTCTGCTTATCCAAGGAATCAGGAATCGTTCCTTCCCAATCCAGATAGTTGCTACCATTATCATCAGGAATATCCACATCATAACGAAATCCACTTGGAACATTGGCAAAGTCTTCTTCCTTCATTCCACGCACAGCATTAATCATATTATCGTATAGTTGAAGGTCTTCTTTGTAGCCATCTATCGTCTCCTTTCGATATTTCTCCCTATTTTCAGGAGTATCTTCCAAGTCGTTCTGATAGAAATAAATCTCATAGCTACGTGGATTTTCCTCACCATGTTCCCAAGCATTAATCTTCTGTTTGATGTTATCGGTTTCAACCTTATAGCTACGTTCAGCCTCAGCCTTCAACTCATCCAGAGACTTGCCATAAGCTATTTCTCTAGCGATATGCTTGTAATCATCAAGAACATTCTCGTTATTACGATATTTATTTGGAATATTCTTATCATTGCTTAACCATTCGCTTATCTTGTTTTCTTTTCCACGCTTTGCATATTCACCGCCTATCTCCTTAGAGTTGGTAACATACACACCATGACCGAAGCTCTCACTTCCCTCGCCTTCCAAGGCATGAGACAAATCAAACTTGTCAAACTTAGCACCAGTACCATGATAGGTACGGATGCTAAACTTAGGGTCAGAGCCAGTAAGCAGAGGAGCAATAACGTGTTCCGTCAACTGGGTAGGGATTCCATTGCCGATGATGGTATGGCTCAGATTCTCAGAGAATGGCATCTTGTAATCATCACTCACTCCTGATACTCTTGCGAGCACTCTGCCCATGGCACGATAGACCTTTCCGTCAGGCATCACAATCACATCACCGCTCTTCGTTCTGAGTGTTGGCAGCAGTTCATCTGCGAAGGCATGAGGAACCTTTCCGTCAGCATAGGCACTACCCATAACATACAATGGCTTGTCAATGTTACGCCAGTCAATGCCATCATCCTTCAAGCGAACGTCCATCCAGTTAGCAACACCATTCTTCTTCTCGGTCAGGGTCGGGATAATATCAGCCACAGCTTCATACCATCCACTCTTGCGTGCCATCTTCTTTGGCTTTTCAGGGAGTTTACCATCACGAACCGCACGGACAATCAATCTCTCTCGGTTGGTGTAGCCGCCATAGTCAGCAGCATTATACACATCTGCATCCCAAGTATAGCCGTTGGCATCCAGAGCATCGGTAATAGTCTTCATCGCATCCGAATCCTTATATCCCTTCACGTTCTCAATGGTCACAACCTTTGGCTTAATAGCATTGATAAACTCGGCAGTACTAGCAGCGGTCTCCTTGTCAAGTTCCACCTCTGCATGGTTACTCTTCGCCTGAGAGTAGTTCTTGCAGACTGGGCTGGCATGGAAGTACTCCACCTCGCCATCTATCTGCTTCACCAACTCCTTAGGGTCAACATCACGAACATCAGCAGTAACGATGTGCTGCCCGAAGTTGTTGCGATATACACCGCTTATCTTCTCATCATACTCAACTGCCACCACTGGGTCGATGATACCTTTCAAGCCTTCCTCAACAAGACCGCCACCGCTAAAGTATGTTCCAGCCTTAATGAGTGAGCCATCCTTAAGTGAGAACTTAGGTTCCTCGCCAGCAATCTCTGCCTTGCGGTTCTCGCCCAGAGCCTGAGCAATATGAATCATCTTCTTGTTAGCCATATTCCAGCCGCTCGGCATATCATCAATGGCAGTCTTGATAGCATCATCCACCTCATCAGGAGTGTTTAGACTCTTCAAATCATCAGCCATATCAGCCGCCCCACTCTCCTTTCCGTCAGCCATATCACGGAGAGAGAAGGACACATCGCCAACACCCAAGAAAATCTGGTCTTTGCGAGCCACGTCCTCAGTAGATTCTGCGAGAGTTTTTCTTCTCTCCTCAGGAGTCATGTTCAATCGGGCAGAAACGTTGCGAGCTTCCACCTCACCAGCAAGAGAAAGGTAGTTTTTATAATCATCATTCTCGTTCACATTGGCATTATAAAGAGCCTTGTTCTTCTCTATAAGAGCCTTGGCCTCTTCGTTCTTCCCTTCTGACTTCAACTGCCTAATCTGCTTAGTAACCTCATCAAACTTCTTTTTGATTTCTCCTCTAACAGAACCACTATTTCCACCCTTGCCAAATCCTTCAATGGTTTGTATTATATGCTGAATCTCATGCACAAGATTTCTCTCTACATCTTTAGATAAATATCTGTCACCATTAAAATCCGAATCAAAGTTAGTTATATTGGTAAATATTGTTTTGTCTTCTTCCGAATAAGCACCTCTATATTGGTTTGCGTTCAATATAGCAACTTTGATATTTTTCAACTCAGGATAAGCCTTAAAGAGTTCTGGAGCATCAAGAAGGTCTTTTAAAGTTCCTATAGGGTTAGTTCTTTCGTTATCATACCATATAACTTTACCATCTTCCCCATATATATTATCTGTTACCTTTTGACCCAGCTTTATCTTGGCATCAGGCATTTCGTATCTCCACTTGCCATCAGCACCACGCTCCCATCCAGTAGCTATCTTGATTTCCTTGGCATCCTTCTTCTCCTCTTCCATCTTGCGAGCCACAGAGAGATTATCCATGCGGAAGGTACGCTCCTCTGCCTTGTCAGCAGCAGCCGCACCACGCTCACCAGCAAGCGAGAAACGAATATCATTGTTGTCGGCAGAGAAATCGCCATTGTTATTCTCGGCAGACTTGATTTGGTTGGCATTAAATGCTACATAAGAAGTCCCACCAAACTCCTCATCATCTATAACAACGCCATCATATCCATACCTTATCTGCTCTTCTCTAAAATTATTTCCCGCCTCAATTATTGGAGCAACATTTTCATAATCTTCCTCGTAAGAATTGAAATCTTCATCGCTTATATAATTATTCAGATAATCAGCAAGACCTTCCAAAGTGTAGCCATCGAATGGTTCTACTATATTTAGGAAACACGCCATAGGTTTACCAATATATTCAGGTTGTTTTTTATTTGATGTAAACCAATGACCGATAGTTGTTGTTGCAGCATAACTCGCATTAGTAGCATTGCCAAATGTATTTTTGCCAACTTCTTTATCTTTCCCAAATATAGTAAAGCTCTCATCCGTATAATGGTACATCACCATAGGCTCGCCATTCTCATCCACCACCTTGGAAGCATTATCAGGGTCATTCTCCCAATCACCGAACCAGTTCTTGAAGTTGGTAGTACGGACGGTTGCCCATTGTTCTGCATCCAGTTTGGTCTTCTCTCCATTAGGAGCCGTCATATAGGTTCCGTTTGCCTTGGCATCAGCCACAATCTTCTCCTTCTCTGCTTTCAGAGAGAATCGTATATTGTCGCTACTATTGATAGCTTCATTGAAGGCACGACTGCGGTCACCTTCCTTATTCGGGTCGTATTCATACATTGGTAAGCCTGCATCCTCTATGCCCTTGCGTACATCTTCGCCCAAGTTATCAGGAACCACGGCAGCAGCAAACTCGTTTAGACGGAGAGGTCTGTTGTACTTAGTCTCAAAGTACGCACTCTTCAACTCTGTCTGTACTGCATTCTTCAAGGCATCCAGCTTCTTCATGAAGGTAGGAGTAAGGGTAATGCCATATTCTTTCTTGGCATACTTCTTAGGATCAGACTGCAATACAATATCGTGAAGTCTCTGCTCGCCATAGAACACATCATTATACAAGAACTTGGAAAGTTCATAATAAACCTCATTCCATTTCTCGTAAAATTCTTCCTTATCTTTATTAGAAGACAACTTGTCCTTGTTGGCACGCATTTCGTCTGTATAATCAACACGACTAGCCAACTTTGCGATAAAGCTACCAAACGAGGTATATTCGCTTCCATTGGTCTGCCCATCTGCTTCTTCCCTCATAACCTTTGAAACATTTTCAAGAGTCTCAGGTACATACTTTCGGGAACCATCCCTAGTATAGCCACGGAAGATACGGTTCTTCGTACCGAACTCATCCAGTTTGTTCTCCTGCCATCTGATGTAATCATCATAAAGACCATTCTTGTTGACGTAATTACTAGCCTTCACCTTAGACAGATAGAAGTCATACTTCTTGGTGTCGTTGTGCTCCTTCACCATCTGTTCAACAACCTTCTTTACATCGGATTTCTTTGGTGTACCATTCTTGTTAAGAAGACTTGGCGCATAGTCACGTTCAAAGATTTCCCTAGTCTGTTTTCTTACTTGTGGATTGATAGGGCTAGTCTTAACGCCAGTCTCATTATATATCTTTCTTCTTACCTCCAAAGAAACCTTTTCCCAAGTAGGATGGATGATGGCATGCTTAGCCAGACTTGTAACCTTTTCATTCAGTTCAGGGTCAGTCTTCATACTATTCAGAATATCCTCAGCAGTAGGATGGTCACTGATAATCTCTTTCCAGTGATAATCAATTCTTGAATCATACTCCTTAATATCAATACCATTTTCCTTCAAGTACATCAACTCCCAAGCAGGAGCATTATTGTTGCTCAGAGCATCTTCTGCCTGCCTCTTAATCTCAGCCTTAGCTTCACTTGGATATTCAAGGCTATCAACCCAGTCTCTAAACTTCTGACTACCCTTCTCGCTCATTTTACGCTCTACTGAAGGATAACGCTGAGTATAGGCATCAGTTATCCAAGTACCAGCAGTATTGCCAGTACGCTTATCCAAAAGGGCAGAAGGAGCGATGAAGGAAATCTCTCCAAAGTTGTCGTGACCAGTCTTGTTGGTATCAATTACAGCCAAAGAAGGATTGGCAAAGCCACCCAGTTTCAAAGCCTTTCTCAGTTTCTCCTCAGTAATGTTATGCACTCCTGCAAGAGTTTTTTCGTCCTTCAAAGAGAAACGAGGTTCTGCCACCGCCTTAATCTGTCTATCCAAGTCTTTGTACTTATTAAACAGACTATCCAACTCATCCTGATACTTCTCGAAAGATTTGCTTCTCAAATCATCCCAAACATCATAAGGAATATCGTTTTCAGAAGACAAGCCATGCTTATCCATATACTCCTTCATCAGTTGCTTGTTGTATTCAATACGCTCTTTGCTCTTCGAGTTGTATGAATCCTCTACTTCCTTCCGTTCCTTTCTCAATCCAGCAGTCTTCTCTCTGTTAGCCTCACGTTGCTTGAAAGCCTTATATCTATCCTTGTAAGTAACAGACGATAGTCCACCCTGATTGTATTCGTGATACTCAGCACCACTTTCGTTGTCGGCATTTTTGTTTGCCACCACATCAGGAGTATTGAACTCGCTAGGAACATCACCCTTCACCTCATTCACTTGGTCAGCAAAAGGTCGGTCAAGGTCAAAGAGTTTGTAGTTACCCCAAGCATCCTTATACACATTATCCAATTCATTATGGACTGCCTTATTATAGAATCGTCTCCATCGGTCAGCCAACACTTTCTTTTCGTAATACTCAGGAGAGTTTGAAGGATTGCTCATATCCACTAGAGCATACTGAGCATACTTATTAGGACGGAGTTTGGAAGCATATTCATAAGCATCCTCAGCCGCTCTTCTCTGTTCCTCATTCTTGATTGAGAACTTCAAAGAAGGATGATTCAAGAACTCCTCGAAAGTTTTTGGCTCCTCATTATTAACAGACTGCGCCTGAGAGAACTTTACCTTTGCATAGTCAGCAAATGGCTTTAGCTTACGATTGCTCGTATCAAGCCACTTGTCGAACTCAACCTTACTTACTCCAGTAATATTTCCAAGACCTTGCCAACCATCGCTATAGTTGGCGAGATAAGACTTTTTGGCATCATCCATAGAGTCATATCCATACATCACCTTATGCTCATCAAACGAGCCATCAGGATTCACTTGGTCAACGACAAACACATCACCATTCCAATTATCAAGGTCTGCCTTGTCATTAATGAACATATCCAAATGGTCACCATCCTTGCCAAACTTACCACGGATATAGCCATAGGTATCGTGCATGGTTACTTTCCACTCCTTGCCATCGGCATCCTTACCTGAGCGAGTAGAACCCTTTGGATTTTCTATAGTGTAATCATAGCCACCGAACTTGATGTGTCCTTTCTTATAGTTACCGCTCTCCTTCTGTGCGTCAGATGGATTGGTTTCAGTTTCCTCAATAGCAGACTTCAAACGAAGAGAGAACTTGGTAGTTCTCATGCCATCAATGAGGTTATCAACCATACCATAGCTATCAGCCACCGCCTTCTTCAAAGCAGCAGGAATCTCAGCAGGAACATCTTCCTTTCTTCTCATTCGTCTTACCACATAGTCAATAGCTTGGGCAGCACTAGAAGTGAAGATGCCAGTCTTGTAGTTGTATGAACGTGCATGGTTTAAACCGTAGCCTACATCATGAGTCTCATGTGGGAGATTCTGCAATTCGATCAGCACCTCTACCGCCTTGGTTTTGTCGGCAACATTCTTCAAGTTATCAATGGCAGCACTAACAATCTGGTCAACCTCTTCTTCAAGCAATCCCTGCTTGGTAGCAGAAGACTTCACCTCATTATCCGAGATATTAGGATAAACCTCTGTAGGATGAGCCACACGACCATCAGGCAAAGTTATATAGTATCTTAGTGGACGATTTGTAATATCGCTCACAACATAGCTATCAGCAGTAGGCTCATACACTTTCTTCTCCTTGCCGCCAGCAGTCTCTTCGATGTGATAAGGAACACCATTCACCTTGTAGGCATCCTTCAATGTAGAAAGAACTTCCTTCTTCTCTTCATCGCTGAGTTTCTTGCCAGCTTCAAAGCGGACTGGTTTTGACTTCAACGAGAACTTAGGAGCATCAGCTATCTCCTGATTGATGCTGTTCACAACATCATCAGTAACAATATCTCCCTCCTGAATCTGCTGAGGTTCACGACCAGCATTCTTCACAAGTTCTGCTTGCTCTGCTCTGGTCAAGATACGGTTCACCTTCATCGCACCAGTAATCACCCAAGGGTCAGTCTCAGGGTTCGGGTTGGTACGGTACATATAATAGCCATCAGTAGGCAGATGTTTCAAGCCAGCCAATGAATGCTGATACTTGCCCGATGGATTGATACCCTCTTGGCGAGCTTCCTCCTGATAATCTACATCAGCAGCATACTCCACCTCAGCGAACACGAAGTTCTTAGGGAAGAGAGTCTTATTTCCCTCAGCATCCTTGCGGTTGAACTGGATAGCGTAAGGCACTACACCAAGATGCCATCCTGGTCTATAGGCTAGCTTACCGCTACCGCCTTGTGTACCCTTGCCGCCCTGCTTAACCTGAGGTCTGCCAGTCTTGCTTTCTCCAGCGATAGGAGCCGCATCAGCATCGAGCCATACACCCACTGGTGTAGCAGCACCATTAGGGTTCGCTACCATAGGTGGATATAGTTTGCCATCCTTCAATACGAATACCTTGTATCCGATACCCTTCTTCTTAGGCTCAGGTTTCTGACGGAGAGAGAATGAAACATCTTCGCCAGTCTCAGAGTTTGTCACCTGACCATTGGCAGTCTTCACATAGGCTTGTTCGATGGAGCGGATAATGTTCTTGGTCACATCGCTATAATCAGTACCAAAGAATGCCATCTTAATCTTCTGCAATATCTCATGGATAGAAGCGAGCAGAGGATGAGACATCTTCATAGCAAGAGTGTGAGCCAAGTTGAGGTCACGAATCATTTCACCTACAGCATCAGCAACAACCTCCTCAGCATAGTAATCTCTAGCACGTCCAGAGAATCCAGCATCGGAATATCTCTTCATAGTCTCATCTACCGCCTTGTCGAAGGCATCAGAGCCATAGGTATCAAGCACAAGCTGAGTCAACTCATTGTATGCAGCAGGGTTCAGGTTCTTGATTTGGTGAGTCATTTCGTGACCGAAGATAAACTGAGCACCTTCCGTGATGGAAGAGTCAAGAGTGATGAAGATGGTACGATGCACGTTGCCATCGGAATCCTTGGTTTCCTGAATCCAGCCGTTACCCAACTTGTCTGAGTACTGCCATTGAATGTTAGCTCCCATCATCTTAGCCAGTCTCTCGAAAGCCTTTCGAGTCTGCTTCCCTACGATTGTGTCAACGACCTTCAAATCATCCACCTTATTCTTCTCTACATCAGCAGCACGCTCAGATGTTGTCTGCTGTGTGCCATTGTCTCTAGCAGAGAAAGGAAGGTCAGTCTGTTCTCTCTGTTCGCCTAAAGGAGCATCGTCCGTTGCATCCTCAGGAACCTCAATAGTCTCGCTACCCTCCTTTAACTTGTCAGGGAACTTTGTCTGCTCATCCTCATCATTATACTCATCAGAGTTGTATCTTTCACCTTCCTCAATACGAGACTTGATGATACCAGCCACCTTTTCCACATTATCAATGGTAACTTGTGGCAGCACCGATATAGGATTTTGAGTTTCGTATTGTGATACGTTTCTATAGTCATTATCCAGAGCCTTCAATCTGCTGCTCCAAGCACTACCCTTGTCGGCATAAATCCAGCCATGCCCACCTTCCGTGAAGTCAACATGGACACCTTCAAGTCCAGCTTCAGCCAGAGCAGAATCCAGCGCACTCTCAATAGCGTTAATAGCATCAGTCAAAGGCTTGACTAATGCTCGTCTCTCGCTATATGATTCATCCTTCTTCTTAGCACTCTTAGCATACTCCAACTGCCCAGATAGATAGCCATGACCCAGATTGCTTGCGAGCATGGCATCAGTCAGTTCCTTCTGAGCCTTTGCAATAGCTTTCTTGTCACCGCTATTCACCGCTGCCTTCAAAGCATCAGCATAAGGTGCAATCCGTTTTATTGCTTGTTGCAGAGATTCATTATAAGCCTTAGCTTTCTTGCTCTCTTCAACACCTTCTCTTCGCTCATACTCGTCTGCTGTCAAATACTCTAAATCTTCGTCTATATTCAGCAAAGCATCAGATACATCTTTAAATTCTTCGTCAGAAAGAGTCTCCAGAAGTTCATCTATTTCGTGAGTAATCTTATCAATTTCCTTCACATTATCAGGATTGTCTAAGATTTCCTCTAGATTTTTTGCTAAGTCAACAATCTTATTGAAAGATTCGCTATGAGTTTTCTCATCTGCATTCTCCTCAGCCTTCTTATCTTCCTCTTCCTGCTTAGCCTTCTGCTCCTCAGCGAATGCAGCGTTATCAGCCGCCTTCTTCTGCTCTTCAAGTATGTTCTCTGCCTGAGCGATACGGAGATTTTCAATGTAATTTCTTGCTTCCGAAGCCTTGAAACCGCTAGTGATTACGCTGAGCAATGCGTTACGAATATCCTGAGTGCCGAGTGATTCAAGGTTGGATGGACGATTCTCCCATAGGATGTGAACAAGCGCATCAATAGTAGTTCCCTTGCCATCAGCAGCGAGCAACTGAGTCTTGGCAAAGTCTTCTCTACTCAATCCAGTCTCCTGCTTAACACCCTTGCTTGTCTCTGTTCCCTCATAGTTGAGAGAGTGAGCACCGAGGTTGCTAGCCACATACTCCTCAGCAGTAAGCGGAGTTGTATCAGTAACGTCAATGCCAGTACCATCATACAGACGATGAAGGAGAGAACCGATAGTATCTCGGTAAAGTTGTGATACAGCCTCAGCATCATCCTTCACAGCACTCTTTAAACGAGCGAACTTTCTTCTTGCCTTCTCAATCAGGTTTCTTCTGCCCTCAGAAGTATCTTCCACATTGGCAAGTTGTCGCTCATTATAAGCATCACGGATAGCGATAGCAGAGTCATAAGCCGCCTGAGCATCAGCAATCGCCTTCTCCTTGGCATCCTTGGCAGCCTTCTGTTCCACGAAAGTCTTACCCTTAACGGTCATGTTGCTAGCCTTGTCGAGTGCCTTCTTTGCATCAGAAACCCAGCTACTGATTACGCTTTCAGCATCCTCACCAAACTGATTATCATATAGCTCAGCAGTCTGTTCGGCAGTCATCTTCGAGAAGTCAGGATTTCCATCCTCCAGCATAGGAACAATGGTTCCATCTTCAAGTGTAATGTCAGGAGTCTGCTCAGGAGCAGGAGTGTTCTCATCAGCATTTGATTCCGATTGATTATTCTCCTCATTAACGATATTGGTATTCTCATCCAAAGGTGGAAGCTCACGATGGTTGTTGATATAATCAAATGATGCAGACCATTTTTTACCATCCTTATCTTCAAGGACGATACTGCCCTGCTCATCAATACCTACAACTCTTGATAGAGTGTTTTCCTTTGGTCTTCCGAAACCATCGCCACTCATCCATATCTCGCTACCTTTAGGAAAACCGAGATTTTCCAACTGAGAATCCTCATCAGATTCTTCTCCACTATTATCCTCTATCATTGAGGATTCAGCCATAGCCTGCTTGTACTCATCAAGCGACATTGAAGTAATTATGCTCACATTCTTCTTGCTCACAGCATGAGGAACGAGAGAGCCATCACTCTTCAACTCCACCACCTTAGCTTTAGCACCAGTATCACGAATAAGGAACAATCTAGAGTCAGGATATTTGGTGTTTCCATCCTTATCAAGCACATCAACGAGCACAACGTTACCATCATCATTGAGAATCTGATTGAAATCAAATGAAGGTTGAATCTCTTCTGTCTCATGATTCTGCTGGGCAGCACGTTCATTCTCCAACTGCTCACGCTGAGCCTTGGCAGCTTCCAGTCTCTTCTGGTCTTCCAAGTCTTTCATCTGCTGCAAGTCTGCAAGCTGATAAGGATTCTCTACCACATTACCATCAATAGAGATAGCAGCAGTACCATCACCATAGTCAGCCAACACCTCATAGGTATGTTCAGTACCATCAGTATCAGTCACATTAAACTGGGAGCCAACTTCAACGGTTCCATCAATGATACCAGCAACCTCTTTGATAGCATTCTCTTTTGCATCAGCTACCGCCTGAGCCTTCACATCATCAGCAGGAAGTTCTTCACCCAGTTCAGAAAACATCTTCGCATCAGCGTGTTCTACACTATTCGTTGTAGGGTCATAGTATAGAATCATATCATCGCTATTGCTTACATCAATGGAGCCATCTTCATTGGTAGCAATATTACCACTGATAATATACACACCATAGTCTTCCAAGCCGCCTGATGCTTTGATAGTAGCGTTACGAACAGAGCCACGACTCTGGTCTGTGTACATATCCACTCTCTGTTCTGCCTGATGAGCAGCGAGGTCAACCTTGTCTTGTGCATCATCAACCACACCTTGGTATCGGGCAGAAGACAACTGGTAGTCATAGATAGCTTGGTCAAGTTTATCATCCTGCCCCGTCAGGGATTCAAGTTCCTCATCACTCATGGCAGATAGCTGCTGCTCAGAGATACCCAATGCTGCTGCAAGAGTCTTCATCTGGTCTTCCTGCTGAATCTGTATATCATGTTTGTCTGCATCATCAGCATCATGCCCCTCAGAATAAGCATTGTCAATATCTGCCTGATGCTGCTCATCAGGAGTTGTTGGTTCGTTGGTAATCTCTCTTGCATTCATTTCAGCAGTCTTGGCAATATTGTAGCCACGCATCTTCATCAGGTTCACACCATAGTTGATAGCAGCATTAATCTGCTCCTTGGTCATAGTATCTCTCTGACGGAGAATGCCAGCCAGCACACTACCCATCTGCTCGTTGGTTGCGTTATCTATCTTATCCTTGATGTCTGCCCAGTTATCGCCCATAAGATTCTGTGCATCGCTATCCGCAACATTAACCTTGTTGCGGAAGCGGTAGTACTGAGCACGATTGTAGATACCTTTTACTGGTCGGGAGCCAGCACCCATAGCATACATAGAACCGACAGAGATAGCCATACCACCTATGATGTCAAGTTGTTGTCTAGCATCAAGAAGGTCGCTCACCTTACCTTCACCATCCAGCAGGGCATGAAGAGGAATAGCAATTTCCTCCTCCATCACTTCTTCACCAAAGCCATTGATGCCGAACTTCTCCATCCACTTCTTGGAATTAGTGTACCATCCACTCTTGCCGATATTCTTAAAGAACTCAGCAGAAGCATTCATACCATGTTTCTCCATGAAGTTAACAGCACCCTTCTTGATACCATAGTTGTGACCAAACAACTTCTCTGTGTAGTTCTCCACCATGGCAGATGTCAGCCCCTTATAGAGAGCAGTACCCATAGACTCTCCACCCTCATGCAGGAGATTTCCGTTATCATCGAATGTACCGAACTTATAATCGCCCTTCTCGTCCTGATACAGATTACCCAGATGTCGCTGCATAATATCAGCACCAGTCTTCAACGCCTGTTCTGTTCCAGCCATGGCATACGAGCCGATAACATCTCCAGCCACGATACCAGTATTCTTCAAGATAGCAGCACTCACCTTGCCCATACCACGCTTAGCAGCAAATTTCAAGGCTCCACGACTGATGCCCTTGGTAATACCACCATAACCTCCAGTCAGGAAGAAGTCAGCCATAAATGGGAGACTCTGCCCTGCAATCTTCGTCCAGCGATAGATATTACCCATCTTCTCATCTTCGAGAGCCGCAGCAGCATCCGCACCCAGTTTGCTCTTCAATAGCATCTTATCAGAACCTGATAGAGGAATGTTATTATCCATCTTTGTCTTGATACGCTCCATCTGCCCCATGGTGGCGAAGTCAGTCAAACCGAAATCCCAAGTCTTAGCAGTAAAGGCAGTATTGTCAAGAGCCTTCAAGGCATCCTCACCCCAGCTACTTGTAGGATATTGTTTCACCGCTTCCATCGCACCAATCTGCTGCTTGACCAGAGCGAGAGAGGTTGCCAACTTATTGCTATAGTCACTCTGCTCAGCAGTTCTTCCGTTACTTGCACCAATACTAGCAGTATAAGAGAGCAGAGGATTGCCATGCAGACGATGGTCTTCCGCTATAGCAGATTCAATCTCCTTCTTTCGGGCATAGGCATCAGCCAGTTTCTTGTCAAACTGCTTTTGAGCACCCTCCTCAGTGAGATAGGTTCCATTCTTATTGATGTTCTCCTGCAAGTCATAGTTACCATTCTTGTCACGAACATCAAATACGGATGGAATCTCGCCAGCGTTTACAGCATTCATATACTGCTGCCCCTGCTTATCCAACTGATTCTGATGCTGAGAAGCATCATACTCGTTGTCGAACTCTACACCATCTGTTGTAGTATAGGTTCCAGTCTTGCCAGTTGTCGAATTGTAGTTGAACTCATTCTTCTGTACATTCTGATTCTGCAAAGGATTCTTGAAACCGATAGTCACCTTACCATCATTTGCATAAAACTTCTTTGCTCGCTCAACCGTCTTACGGATATTGCCAGATGCACGCTTAACTTGTCTAGAAGTATTCAGGACAGATTGTGCAACAGCCAAGAAACGAGAACGGTCAGCCGCACTCATAGGAACACTACCTCCCTTCGCTCTAGATGAAGTCTTACTACGAGGTTCAAAGAGTGCAGAGTAAAAACGCTCATAAGTATCAGGAACATCAAAGTTCTGAGCCTTCAAGTTCTCGTAGATAGCGTGTCTGTTATCCGCACCGCTCTTTCCGTCTCTTGTCAGAGCACTCTCAAACTTATTGTAATCATCAGGCACATCATAGTTATGTGCTTTCAGATTCTTGTATAAAGTGTATAATGGTCTTTCTGCCATGATATATATATTTGTTTGTTACCAAATTCTTGTTACCGATTATGTTACCACTTTACGCCAGTCTTCTTCTTACCACCAGCCGAAGAACCGCCAGCCTTATGTGTTGTATGCTTACCACCAGCAGATGATTTACCACCTCCAGCAGAACTACTTCTTCCTTTCAATTTATCCATGATGTATCTCACGTTAGTCTGAGTAACATTCTTGATTCTCAACTTTCTTTTAAGTTCATTAATCTTCTTCTGCCCCTCAGGAGTTTCCATCATGTCGTAGTACTCATACCAATATCCAGCAGTAGTTTGGTTACCGCCAGAAGATTTCTGAGCCTTATTAGCAATACGACCTTCTCGAAGTCGAGCGAGTGCATCCTGAGCAGCCCAATGACTAATCTGACCATCTGCAAGCATCTTCTTAATCTTCAACTGATTATCCTTATACTCTGCATCATTGGTATATTTCAACTCACTAAGGTCAAGTCTTCTGTTACCTTGGTCAATTCTCTGCTGTCCTTGGTAAGCCTTCACCTTGTTGATTTCGTTCTGCATATTATGATACCTCATCTGCTCAGCGAGAGTCAGGTTATTCTTCCGAGCTTCCTCATCAAGAGCGAGTGCCCTCTGATACCCAGCCAGCCATGATGCCCGATTCTTTTCTCTCTGAGCATCCATATAAGCCTTGCGTTTATTCACCGCCTTAGTCATATCCGACTCAGGATTGTGTACAACCTTTGCACCTTTGGTAGCGAAGTAGATATTGGATAGCGCACGGAGACCATCACCTAGAGCAGCGATACGAGCCTTGGTACGCTCCTTCTTCTCTCTGTTCGCCCTCTGCTCAGCCGTCTCCTGCTGCTCAGGATTCAGCATCTTATACATATCAGCATAAGATAGCTGCTTAGGCTGTTCTGCTGGCTCCTCCTTCTTCACGATAGGCACGGATGATTTGTCTTCCTCATCACTAGGCACTCCATGATTCACATCTACCCCATTGGCAATAGCTTGCTGAGTAGCGATAGTCTTAGCCCTAGCAGCCTTCATAGCATCATCGGTAGGACTAGCAGCATTCATCTGGTCAATCTTCTTGCCAGCCGCATCTAGTTGATGCTGGGTGAAGACTGGAGACTGAGTCTGTGCTACCTTATTGGCGGCATCAACACCACTCTGCTGCTTGTTTAGCACACTCTGTGTAGTCTTCAAGCCATTATTGTTTCGTAACATATCTGATGCTTTCATAGTCTTATGCTTTAATCTTTTGAAGTTTAGCACCAAGACTATTCAGTTCACCCTCAGAAGGAAGAGAAGTAGCCTTCGCCTTTAAGCCGAGAACATCATTGGAGTTCTTTGCTATACCATTCAACTGCTCCTGAGTAACATTCATATTTGGAGCCTTCTTTGCTCCAGCACCGCTATCAATAGTTTCAGCGATGTTAGCAGCAGTACCAGCCACACCAGCCACAGCATTTGCAGTATCAGCAGCCTTTTCAGCTTCAATACCCATCTGCTGGTTCTGTAACTGGTTCTTTCTGTTCATATACTGCTGTTCGATGTTATCCTTTCGTGCATCATTTGCAGCCACAATCTGTGAGGTAGTATCAGCAAGAGTCTTGTTGTTCGCCTCCTTCACAGCAGTAGTGGAATCATCAGTACCACCCATTACCGCTTGTCTTCCCTTTGCAGCCTTGTTTCTGTTCTTAATCTGCTCCTGCATCTGTGTGAGCAAGCGCACGGTATCAGCACGCTTGGTCGGGTCGGCATTGTATGTTCTGTCATACCACGCCTGATTTTCTTTCTGTTGCTGAGCAATCATCTGCTCCTGCTTACGTCTCGCCTTGCGGTTAGCTACACCACCAGCGATACTGCTTGCAAGTCCAAGACCTGCCCCAATTAATGCTCCTAACATATATATGTATTTTAATTATTAATAATGTGGCAAAGATAATAATACTAGCCGAGAATCGTATTTTATCCGTTAATACTCGTCTTGTTGATTCAATTATTAACGGATAAAACTCACATTAAAATAATAATTTGTACCTTTGCAGCATTAATAGAAAAAGAAAATGGCAACAGACAGAAATTCAAAAGGTCAGTTCGAGAAGGGAAGACCGAAGACTGGAGGAAAGCAGAAAGGGTACGAGTCTCCTATCACAAAGGAGTTTCGTGAGCTGTGTGCCGAATTTTCTAGAGAGGCTTGGGAAGACTTCATGGCTGCTTGGTATAAGTGCGAGCCGAAGGATAAAGTGACAACATTCATCAAGATACTGGAGTTCAACTGCCCTAAGCTACAGAACGTCACTCTTGAAGATAAGCGTGAGGTTCACAATGCGCTTACCGAGAAGTTAAGACAGATGTCAGAAGAGGAAGGATGATTCTTTTTCGTTTAAAGAATACGATTGTTTTTTCATAGGTTTTTAGTTTATAGGTTTTAAGATTGTAAGTTAGGATAAAAGTAAGGGGAATGCGTGAGCACTCCCCTTCTTGTTTTGCCATATTTTGCCACACAAGTGTTAAATTAGTGTTAAAATCAACAAAATGTTTGGTTATATCCAAACTTTTACGTACCTTTGCAGCAGAATAAAGAATCGAAGTAATAACATTCAGCCCTCGACAGCACGGTTAAGTCGACACAATGGCAAAAGAATTTGGAAATATCTATGCAGAGAACGTTGGTTATCCTCAAACTATACCAGCTTTAAGAGTTGAAATATACGAGGATGGTTACGAGGTAGAAGAGAGAATTATACCAGTAACAAAAAATCAACAAAGATATGTTATGAGCTTAACACGAGAGAAAAGAGTGAAATACATATCGAAGAAAATAGGAATTAATTAATAACCAATTCAGCCATCGACATCACGGTTAAGTCAATGAGTTATGAAGATTAATACTTTCCCTCGCACTAAGACAGAGGCTATGGAGATTGCTAAAGAGTACATTTCAAATCCTGATGGTCTCGCTTATGATATGGATATGAGTGTTGAAGAAGCTAAGGAATTGGCAGAGATTGTATGTGAGCATCGCATCCTCACCGTTAAATGCGATGGTGACGCTCCATTGAAGCTTTATTATAAGGTTGAAGAGTAATTATAAAATATTAGTAACATCTAAGCCCTATCGCACCACGGTTAAGCGAGAAGAATATGATTTACGGCATTTACGTTACAAAAGAGAACTTCGATATTTTCGAGGACGGAAGCAAAAAGAGAACATCTATATCTCAGGGTTGGTACCAGGATGCCTGCTATGATAGCATGAAGTCTGCTAAGAATAGCTTGGCTAAGGCAAAAGACTCATTGAATGAGGACTTTTACGATGTTACCGAAGTTAATAGCGTTACTATCAAGGGTGTTCGTGAAAGTGATTATGGTGGGGAGCGTTTTGCGCCTGCAAAACAAGAGGAACATGTGGTTTACCATATCGAGAAGCGTTAATATATTACGTTAGGGAACAGAATAATAAACAGATAAAAAGCCCTCGACATCACGGTTAAGTCATTCAATTATGACAGCATTAGATTTTAACGACAGAGGTCAGGCAAACGTATCTTTCAGCGAGTTCGACAACTACATGAACGAGCGTAAGGAACAGGGTGATTACACCGAAGAGAAAGACGGTATCACTTATTACTATAATTGTGGCGGTTGTTTGCTCGCTAAGTACGACAACAACGAAGGTTATGGTTTTACCTATTAAATATAGCTTTTATGTCAACTCTTAAAGCTAAAGAAGTTATCAAGGAGAAGGGCTTGACCATTGATAAAGTAGCCAGCAAGATGGGAATCACTAAAGGTACTCTATCTGCTGCACTCAGCGGAAACCCAACCGTAAGCTACCTTACAAGAGTAGCAGACGCTATAGATTGTGATATTAGAGATTTATTCAAATAGGAAAAGGGAGTCAATGATGGCTCCCTTTTATCGTATTCACTATCAGCGACCGCCTCTAGCCCTTCTATCCCCAGCCATATCCGTCTTTGAACCACGATTCACCGATGAAGGCTTATACCTGATTCCTGCCTTGGTGTGACTGGCATCCATTCCCTTGCGTGAAGCTGCCCCATACTTCTTATCGTGGGCAGCGTTATGACGAGCCAATTCCCTACGCTTAGCCTTCTGGGCAGGAGAAGACTCGAACTTAGTATCGTAAGCCGCCTTCCGTGCCCTAGCTGCTGGGTGCGTTCTGTAGTATTCAGCAGATTTACTTAGCATGTCTCTTCTTAAAATATTCATCAGAAGAAACAGAAGGAGCTGCACAATCAGGGCAAACCTCATCAGATACCTTACCTTCAACTATCTCCCAATCCTCAGCAAAAATATCTGAGACAGATGGAACCCAAGAATCAGCACGACCATCAGGGTTGATAATCAACATCTGATTGGTATAATCAATGTGCGCATTCTCACGACTCAGCAAAATGTTCTTAGCAGACTGAGGCAGCGACTGCATATTAGGGATGATGCCGCCTTCAATATGTGAAGGAATCTGCTTAACAATAAAAAAGCCCTTGCCATTCCATCCCTTGCGTCTTACCGCAAGACCAGACTTCAATGCCTCAATAACCTTGCCAAAATCCATTTCGCCAAGTTTACGATAAGCAGCATCAAATACACTCTTAGGAGACCATGAGCGATAACCATCATTATAAACTACAAGATAACCATCTTCCTCATCGGTTGCTGGCTTAATTTCTATACCTAGCACATACTGTGCATCTTTTAAAGGCATAGGCGTTGCCTGAACTACTTTTGTGCCAATATACTTTGGCATTCTACATAAATTTTCACCCATAATTAAACTATTTAAAAATTAATATATCTATCTCCAATAAAGTTCACGATGTTCCTTCTTCAACAAATCACCAGTTCTACACCACCAGTCATTCGGACTCGCTTTAAGATACGCTTCCTCATCAGGGCAGTACTCTTCATGAGTAAGAATAGGATGAGAGGTAGGATTGAACTGATGCACACACAGCAAGTCTGCATGATTGCCGCGATAAATGCGTGGTGGCATAACATCTTTCGCCTGATGCCAAACCTTGTTGAGGTCGATGAGTTCAACCCCATCCAGTTCCTTCATGACATCATCAATCTTACCCATCACACGATTCAGGACTTCTGCCCTATCCGTGCCGCCCTTCGCAATTAACCACTTGGCATCGCTCAGGGCATCTCTAATCAACATATCAAGTTCCATAAGCCAAAATTTTAATTATTAACTTCGTTCAATATATAAATCACTCTGCTAAACATAGAGCCAGCCCACCTATCATCCCCATTATGATGCAGATGAATATAGTCATACACCGCCCTATAGAAGGTCTCGGAAGTATAGCGCAAGCCATAGTCTTCCGTCTGAAACTCATCCTTGGCGGTCAACTCATCACACTCCAGATGCCGCTTATGATATTCTATCTTGCCATCTACCTTCAATACCTCATACCTATACTCATCACCCTTATGAATAGGGCAAAGGCACAACTCACATAGATGCTGCTTGCGAGCTGTTCTTACCTGACAACTGATTGAATCTATATTCATAAGCACTATTTTACATAGTTACGAAAAGCATTCAGATAGTCTTCTGTTCTGCTATACTTATAGATGGAGGCTATCTTCTTCTTTAGCTTTTCAACCTTTCTTTTGTCTCCTTCAAATTCATTAAAGAAAAGCATCACACCATTCACAAAAGCCCGAAAACTGACAATATCTCTAGGAAGTACAGATGCTATATCATTCAAGAATGTCGCTATCTCATTATGATACTTACCAGTTCTGTTAAGCATACCTTTCTTGAAAGTTGTAGCATTCGTAGAGCCATTGCTGAAAATAAGGATAGCATTAGTGATAGGAAGATGGTATATATCCATGAAATTTTTCAGAGCAACATAATTTGGTACACCTTTAGCTAGATAATATTGCATCCATTCTTCTTGTCTCCAAGGTTGAGCGCAAGTATTAAGAGCCTTCATTGCTGTCTCAGCATCCCCATCATAAACTACATAATAGATAGGCATATCTTTACTTTTGCATACCTCAAATCTGTTCTGACCATCAATTATATCCATATTAGGAGTAACTATGATAGGACAAACTTGTGTAAGATTTGCCATTTCTATGCTCTTTGAAAGATTCTTGTTACTACCTACTTTGCGATTATAGGAAAGAAACTTAAACTTGCTGTAATCATACGTTTCATTAATTTCCATAAGCCAAAATTTTTACTAGTTCAACTATATATACTATCCATTCTTTACCCATCCCCTAATGGAGAGGGCAGCAGCAAGGAAAATTTTTAATTAATTATCAACTACAATAAGCAGTAAATTATTCCTTACAAAAAGCCTACATAGAACAAAGTTACCCGCTTTGTTTGATTCATCTATGTAGGGGTAGTGCCTTTCGGCAGATGGGCACCTGTTGTCAATGGATGGGACAGAGCAGGGTTTACCTACATGGATATATTCTACTAGACTGAGCAGTTTTATATATCGGTCGATAACTCCGAAGAGGACTGCACGGATTGAACCTCGTATGTCTTGCCATTAAACTCAGGGGAACAAAAAAAAGACCCCCCGAGTGTTGGTTGCGAACAACGACTCAGAGGGTCATATCTTGTAGGCTTGCGCCTTGAAAGGAGGACTACTTTAGTCTGTCAATCGCAACTTTGACGATGCAAAGATAGAAACATTTTTTGGAACTGCCAAATGCTAAAAAGTGTTGAATGTAAACGAAATCGAATTTTTAGGGAAATAGATATACATTTGATATACGAAATGACACAATGTTAATCTAAGTTAAAGTCTTTTCTGAAATTAATTGTGAATAAGATTTAATTCGTATCTTTGATGTGGGTAAGTTAGTTACTTTGCAAAGATTAACACTTCATTGTTGCTATTTTGTTACTCGCCTAAAACAAAGGATTCAATAACAATCTATAAATCAAATATTTAACTAGTAAAATAAATCATATTGGAATAATAAAGATAATTATTTTAAGTTGTTAAACACTTACACATTCTTTTACCACCGTGGTTATCTTTATGCGAAACTCGGTTGGTGTGCCGCAACTGGGCAACTCTTAATGCTTGATTTCGGGTGCAAAAGTACATCATTATTTTGAAACCACCAAATTTTTTCGGGATTATTTTTCTTGTTTTTTTCCTTCTTCTAAAGAAGAAGATTTTTCGGGGTAGCAGATAGCAAGGAAATACCCAACTTGATTAGAAGAGATATACGCGACTTGATTGAAGGAGATACCCTTAAATGGTTAAACTTTCCTATAATTGCATTATAATAGTATCATAATAATAAAATTATAATTACCTTTGTAAATTGACAATCAGAAAGATACAAACAATTGAAATATAAAAATAAAGAATGATATGATACAGCAAGTAGAATTTTCATTGCGCCCGCTTCCTCGCGGCTTTCACCTCGTAACCAACGAGGTGATGAGGAACTTGCCGGCGCTGCCTAAGACGGGGATACTGAATCTCTTCGTAAGACATACCAGTTGCGGATTGTCGCTGAACGAGAACTTCGACCCGGATGTGAGATATGATTTAAAGGGTATCTTCGAAAGACTGGTTCCAGATGGCGACCCAAGATATCTGCACCAGGATGAAGGACCTACGGATATGTCGGCGCATGCCAAATCGAGCATGGTGGGTGTATCGCTCACCATTCCTATTACCAATGGCAGACTGAACCTTGGTACATGGCAGGGGATTTACCTCTGTGAATTCAGAGAGGGAGGCGGAAGCCGACACCTCATCGCAACGATTATCGGGGAATAAAATGAAAAAAATAGCGCCCTGCAAGAGCAAAAGCATCCCATATATAAAGCTTTTGCCCTTACAGGGCGACATTGGCAACAACTTACTATAGCCCTGATTGCTGCGGATTGCAAATCCGCAGAGCACCAATAGGTTAGGACATTTCTTTAACGGCGGATTACAAATCCGCCGGGACACCTGACGGAAGACTTTATGGGACGCCTGACGGAAGACTTTATGGGACGCCTGGCGATTCTATTTCCTGGATGAATCGGAGGCGTCTTTATCAATTTCACGGAAAAGGCCGAAGTATCTATTGCATACCCAGATGATACCTACTACCATTGCTATGACGAGGATTCCTCTTAAGAATCCACTTAATATCATTGGCATACAATCCCAAATTGGCAGGAGATGCAACGCAAAACCTAAAACCACCGTCAATACCAATACACCGATGGTCAAGAGTTTTTCGTTTTTGATAGCTGGCTCAGGATCCTCTACTTCTACCAGGTTTCTCAACTGGTATATCTTATAAAAAAAGAATACACAGTTCAGACATAAAAGAACACCGCAAGCTACCATTCCTCCAAAAAACAGATCCTCGTTATCTATCAAATCAACACAACTAATCCATAGAAAGAAGAGAGATAATCCTACAGAAGCAAAGCGACTGCTGAGAGAAAGATAATATACCTGTCGGGCATTAACTATCTTGACGAAAGGCAAATCAATGGCTGTGGGATGATAGCTATGACGCAAGTTTTGAACTGAAAAAAGTGTACCTACCGCAGCTATGACAATATACAAAAGCCAATCATCAGATGTGGCATGAATGATGTTTCTGATGGTGAGCAGCCACATGGCAAGAACCAGGATTCCTACAATAAATTCAAAGACCCTGGCACTTGTAGAACGATAAATCTTGACTTGCGCAAAGATGCCAGCTGGCTCTTCTTCATCGTCATTCTTGAATAAATCAAGCACAAAATTAAATATTTTATTCTTCATCTTTCTTCTTCTCTTCTATTTGATTTGATTCATCTTCTTCCTTTGATTTCTTTGATGCAGCCTTCTTTTTCTTCGGCAGTCTGCCAGCCTTGCGCAGCGCTTCAGCGATGATCCATTGCAGCTGACCGTTGGTTGAGCGGAACTCATCCTCCGCCCACGCTTCAATGGCACTCATCGTTTCCGAATCAATGCGCAATATAAAACTCTTTATATTTGTTTCCTTTTTTGCCATACTTTTTTAATGAATGAACTTTCAGGGCATGCTTCATCCACTTACAAAAGTTCTATTAATGATTCAATGTTCCCGTATTTACTACAGGCTGGGCGGTATCATCGCCACAGAGCACTACGAGCAGATTGCTGACCATGGCTGCCTTCTTGTCGTCATCAAGCTCTACCACATCTTCATCGCTCAACTTCTGCAATGCCATCTTCACCATCGACACGGCTCCCTCTACTATTTTCTCTCTGGCAGAAATGATGGCTGAAGCCTGCTGGCGACGAAGCATTACAGCTGCTATCTCCGGAGCATAAGCCAGATAGTTGATGCGGGCCTCTACCACCTCGATACCAGCCATTGCCAATCGCTCATCGATGCGAGCCTCCAACTCCTTATTAATCTCGTCACTACCATCTCGAAGCGTAATCTGATTCGACTTTCCACCCTCGTCATCATCATAGGCATACTGTCCGGCTACCTGTCGGAGAGCAGCATCTGCCTGAATCTGAACAAAGCGGCCCAGCATATTCATAATCTGTGCAGCAGAAGCACCGATGCCTGCCTGACCCGTAGAACCCTCAGCCATGGTCTGGGTATCAATCTCGAAGATAGCCTTGTAGGTATCCTTCAGTTTCCATACCAGCACCATACCAATCATAATCGGATTACCCGTCTTGTCATTCACCTTGATAGGTTCGGCATCGAGGTTGCGCACACGAAGCGAAAGCTTCTTCTGACTGATAAACGGATTCAGCCAATAGTAACCAGGCTCAGTAAAAGTGCCACGATACTTACCGAAGAAAAGCAATACGCGAGCCTGCCCCGGCTCCACCAGGATGAAACCGCAAACGCAGATGATGCTCAGGATGAGAAGCAGTACGCCACAAACGCCACAGACATTTGCCAGCCAGTCTTCTTGCGAAACGCAGGCAAATATAAACAAACCAACTCCTGCCAGGAAGCCGATGATGTTTAATACTAACATCAGGATGCCATTCAAGGTCTTTCCCTGATACGTAAATTCCTTATTCTCCATAATTTTACTTTATTTATTACGTTATTGATGTTGATATCATTTTGATATCGCAAATATACGATATTAAAATGATATCACAAGGGCAGAAGATAAAGATTTCAAATACTTTAACAGAAAAAGGTCGTTGGGACGATACCCAACGACCTTTTTTCAGATTTTCACCTATTTATATATAGAAAACAGTTTCTATCTTCATATAGAGATAGATTCTATCTTCTATAGGAATATTATTCTATCACTTCCATTTCTTCCTCTTCTATTTCCTCCTTGATATCCTTCTCCTTCTTTCCGAACTCCGGATCAATCTTCAGGAAGGCAGTAACCAGGAAAGTGATGGCGCAGCAGGCCATCACGATGATGAAGAACATGCGATAGCCTACCATATCTTTCAGATAGCCCGATACCATGCCTGGCAGCATCAAACCCAGATAGGAGATGCCCGTGCAGATGGAATAATGCGAGGTCTTGAACTTGCCCTGACTGTAGAACAGCATGTAGAGCGTAAGAACCGTGAAGCCCAGACCATAGCCAAACTGCTCTACGAAAAGGCAGCTCGATACCACGATAATATCGCTGTTCAGCGAATAACTCAGATAGATGTAAACCACATCCGGCAGGGTGATGGCGCAAACCATCGGCCAGAGCCATTTCTTCATACCGTCGCGGCTCACCAGAATACCGCCGATGATACCACCCAGCAGCAAGCCTATCAGTCCCACCGTGCCATTGGCAAAGCCATATTCCTGCGGCGACAAGCCCAGTCCGCCCTGCGAATTCGGACGGAGGACGAAGGTCTTGGTCATCGTATTCAGGAGTGCTTCCGGGAAGCGATAGAGCAGCAGGAAGAGCATCACGCAGATGGTTTCCCCCACCCTGAACTTCACGAAGAAGGTGCGGAACATGTTCTTCAGTTCGTGCGCCACTTCGCCCACCGTTCTATCCGTCTGCACATCCTCCTTAGGGCGCGGCATAAACCGGCTGTGATAGAGCCACAGTCCGATGAAGATGCCCGCCAATCCGTAGAAGATAAGTGCCCACGAGAAGCGTATCTGGTTGCGGAACATCACCTGGAGAACACCTGCCAGCATCACCAGGAATCCATTCACAAAGATGATGGCGAGGCGATAAAACGTGTTTCGCAGTCCCACAAACTTGGTCTGCGTATGCTCATCCAATTCTATCATATAAAAACCATCCGCCGAAATATCATGGGTGGCACTGCAGAAGGCGATGAGGAAGAAGAAGCACATCGTTGCCTGGAACCAGAAGGCAGTAGGCAGCGAGAAGGCGATGCCGGCAAGGGCGGCTCCGATGAGCGCCTGCATGGTGAGCACCCACCAGCGCTTGGTCTTCAGCAGGTCGATGAACGGGCTCCACAGGGGCTTGATTACCCAAGGCAGGGCGAGCCATCCGGTATAGAGACCCACCTCTGCATCAGTGAGGCCCAACTGCATATACATTACCACAGAGAGGGCGGTCACAATGACGTTGGGCAGTCCTTCTGCAAAATAGAGGGTCGGAATCCAAGCCCATGGATTCCGACTATTTTTCTTTGTTACCATTTCATTTTCAATATTAGGTTCAGAACATCAGGTGTTAAAAGAAGTGTAGCCCCTTTTAACACCCCACATTCTACATTCAAATTATTGATAGTGTTTCTTGTTATTGATAGAGTTTCTTGATTTCTGCTCCCTGATAGTAGTGCAGCAGGATGGCGTCATAGAGATAGCCCTCCTCGCCCATCACGGCAGCACCAATCTGGCAGAGTCCTACTCCGTGTCCCCATCCGGCGCCAATCAGTTCGAAGCGCTGCGGAACACCGTTTTCATCTGCATCATATTTATCTACCACGAAGGCAGAGCTCAGAAGATGAGAATCGCTCAGGGCACGGCGGATTTCCAGTTCCTTACCTATGGTGAAGGTTTTCTCGGTTCCGATAATCTGCAGTTTGCTGATACGGCCGCTCGTTCCTCTTTCCACCGCCTTCATGTCGAGGATGGCACCGAAGTCCATCTTCAGCTTGTCGGCAATGAGCTGCTGCAGTTTCTCCTGGGTCAGGGTCACCTTCCAGCGATAGAAATCCACGGTTTCCTGGTCGTAATCGTTCAATACCTCAGAGAGGATCTTCTTATCCTGCGTGTTGCAGAAAGCAGGCGGATTGAAGCGGATCCACTTCTCTGCCTCATCCTCATTCGTCAGATTCGGAAGAGGAGCATTTTCTGCACCCGATATTCCCAAGGCGATATCCCTCACTGCCGTGAGATAGTTCTTCGGCGTATTCTCCCAGCAGTATTGGAATTCCTCAGTTACTCCGCCGCAGCATTTCGAGAATCTTGCATCGCAAATCTCGCCGCCATCCAGCAACACCTGGCCACGGGTCAGCCTGATAGCCTCGGCAACATGAGGCGAGGTTTCCTTCGTAATGCCCTGGTAGCGCTGGCAGTGGTCATCGGCACACACATCAAAGAGGGTGTGGTCCTCACGGTCGTACCAGCGAATCAGCATATCCTCCTTCTTGGTGAACGAGAAGAAATTGTTGCCGCTCTCAGCCACCTCTCTGCGCTTCTGTATCTGCGCCAGCAGCCACGAACGCGAAATCACGGCATGCGCCTTCAGCAGTTCGAGACTCGATGTGGCACTCATCTCACTGCTGATTACACTCTCCAGATAGCGCTCCACAGGCAGTTCGTTGATGGCATAGATCTTATCCGATTCCACCACGAAGCGGAGGGCACCCAGGAAGGTCTGCGTCTCCTTGCGCTCCCAGTGGAAGTTCACACCGATGGTCACGTCGCTGATAGAGAACGAGGCGTCGTCGCTCTGCGGATGGAAGGTGAGCTTACTGTAAAGATTGCCGTTCCACATGATACCTCCCTCGAAGAACTCCACCTCCTGCTCGCCAATCACGATTTCACCCTTAGCCAGATAAGGCTTGTTCAGCGAGAAATGCACCTTCTGGGCACTCACGATGCCCACGGTAACCTCTGGTTCCTCCTCATTATATAGGGCAGATGTAGCCAGAATAGAATCTTCTGCCTCCTTTGCCGCCTTCAGTTTGCTCACGATACTGTTCATCTTCTCCTGTCTCACACCGCATTCCTGCAGCAGCGCCTCGGCACGCTCATCGGTCAGTTTTCTGAAATCCTCCTCTCTTGGGGTGATGATGAGTCCCGACATATCCAGGGCGCCTGGCGAAACCATCAGTTGGGCATCGCCATCGGCAAAGTAAGCCTCCGGACGGTGCTTCTCTCTCGGAATCACCACCGAGATGAATTCATCGCCCTTTCTCCAAGCCACGATGTTCATCATCGGCTCGGTCTCTCCACCACGCAGCGGCATGGCTCTGTAAAGACGGTGGAAGAGCATCTCGTCGCTCTCCTCACTCTTCGAGATGATGACGAAGGCAGGAACCACGAAGTCGTGAACCACGGCTATCTTCTCTTCATCGTTCAGAGAGATGACGTCGGTAAGATTGCGCGAAAGGCGCTGCCAGTTGGCCTGCAACGGCAGGATGCCGCTCGTACCTGCCTGGAAATGAAGATGATCCGGGGCAGAGGCACCGCACTTCGGACCATTGTAGAACACCATCAGTTCGCTGTGAAGCGAGAGGAAGCGATGCATCTCGCCGTAGTTCTGATAGATGGCCTGATACTGATGCTTGCGGGCCGGAATGGTGAAATGCACCGGAAGGATTGGGAACGGATTCACCAGCAGATGGAAGTTTTCGTCTATCTGCTGCGACATCTGCTCCTTTGGACGGTTGCGGTCGCAGAGGAAGCAAGGGCGCTCGCCCAGGGTCTTCCTGTCTATCTTGGCTCCCGTGCTCACGATGCGGGCAGGGTTCCACTGCAGCTTGATTAACTCCGAGAGCTGACGGGTTTCCACATGCTTCAGGTCGCGGAAGCGATGGCGGGCATCAGCCCATTTCTCCAACTGTCGGTTGAAGAATCTGGAGATGCTGCTGTCTTCCATGATATCCGCCTTGCCCTGCATCATCTGCTTGCGGGCCATCAGCTCCATGGTGCGCAGACGGTCTTTATAGAGATTGTTGGCATTCACCCTGTCGATGCTCAGGACGGCATCCGAATTGCCTCCCCAGCGACGGCAGAGATAAAGCTCGTCGTAGATTCTGCCGATGCGGTAGCGGCGAGAGAAAGCCAGTCCCAGGGCGTAGTCCTCGCCATAGCTGGTGTTAGGGAACTGCATCTGTCTTACCAACGGGGTAAAGAAGGCGCGTGGCGCTCCCAAGCCATTGATACGCAAGGCGTTGTTACAACCGTTATCCTCAGTCCATTCCTTGTGATCGATGAGTCCCGGAGGCAGGGTATTCAGGTCGAAATCGCACATGCGGTAGGCGCCAATCATCATCGCCGCCTTCTGCTCGTAGAAGGCATCTACTATCTTCTGAAGGGTTTCAGGAGATGAATACAGGTCGTCGCTATCCAACTGCACGGCGAATTTTCCGCAATAGTCGCTGTTGATGGCTACATTCCAGCAGCCGCCGATACCCAGGTCCTTTCTATCAGGAACTATCTGAATCAAACGGTCATCTGCTATTTCATCAAGAATCTCTCCGGTTTTATCCGTAGAATGATTGTTTACCACAATCACGTTAAACTTGAAATCCGTTTTCTGCGCCAGGGCACTCTTCACGGCATCGGCGATGGTCTTCTCACGGTTAAACACCGGAATCACCACCGAAGCTTCGTATTCAAACTCCTGTTCGTCGAAATCAGGCAGACGGTAGTAGCTGGTATCCACCAGGGCGCCCACCTTGTTAAGATGCTGGGTACAAGCCTTTTCCATCTCTATCTGCACCTCACGGTTTCTAGGGTTCACATAGTCAAACTGCTTTTCGCCGCTCTTTCTGTTATCCAGTTCGTTCTCGGTATAGAGGAACTCATTCAGATGGAAAATCTCTCCCACACGGCTCAGATAGAGACGCAGGTCGTAGAGACCGGCAAACTGATATTCCTGTCTATCCTGCTGGGCGATATAGTTGCGCAGCGCCTGCGCCTTGACGAGCCAGAGGCTTCCGAAATCAAAGTCATCCCGCAAACTACCCTGCTGATAATCAATCACAGGATGCTTTTCCAGTTTACCAGATGCTTTTTCCGAATCAGATGCATCCGCTTCAGAAGATGCTTTTTCTGAAGATGCATCATCCTTCACCAGCGAATAGTGGTCGGAGTAAACCATCACCGCCGCGGTATCATCCGCCGTGCGCAGGAAACGCTCCAAGGCATAGAGACCCCATCTGATAGGGGTGGTCTTGGTGCAGATCATCACGAAGTCGGCATCGGCATTTTCGGCGATGCTCTCCACGGTGTTGCTACTCTCCAGTCGGTCGATAACCACGAAGGTACAGCCGTCTGGCACCTGGTGATGGGCAGCGAAATCGGCACTCACCATCAGGTTGATATGCTGAACAGTCTTGTTGTCATGAAGTTCTCCGAGTGCTTCTTGGGCCACCTCCAGGTCTTCACATGGCAAGAAAAGGTCTATTTTTTCTCTCATTTCTTTGTTTCTAATTTTCTGTTTTTCGCCCCGTTTTGGGGCTCGAAACCATGATTTTTATCTTTATTTCAACTTATTATCTTAAAATATGTGGCAAAGATAACACTTTTTCGGCAAAAAACACTATCTTTGCAGTATGAATAATGAAAAAAAATATCTTTTGGGCCTTACACTTGCCGAATTGAAGCAGGTGGCTAAGGATCTCGGCATGCCTGCCTTCACCGGCGGACAGATGGCGAAGTGGCTCTATGAGCAGCATGTGAAGAGCATTGATGAGATGACCAACATCTCGAAGGCCAACCGTGCCAAACTCGCTGCCGAATACGAAATAGGATGCGCAGAATATTCTGACGCACAACATTCTGTGGATGGTACCATCAAGTATCTCTTCCCTACCCGAAGCGGAAAGTTCGTGGAAACGGTGTATATTCCTGATAAGGACCGCGCCACGCTCTGCGTCTCTTCGCAGGTGGGCTGCAAGATGAACTGCCTCTTCTGCCAAACCGGAAAGCAGGGCTTTGAGGGGAGTTTGCCTGCCGGCGACATCCTGAACCAGATTTACTCGCTGCCTGAGGTGGATAAGCTCACCAACATCGTGTTCATGGGACAGGGCGAGCCGATGGATAATCTCGACAATGTGCTTCGTGCCACCGAGATTCTCACCGCCGATTACGGTTGGGCGTGGAGTCCGAAGCGCATCACGGTAAGTTCTGTGGGCGTGAAAAACAAGCTGAAGCGATTCCTGGAAGAGAGCGAGTGCCATGTGGCGATTTCGATGCACGACCCGATTCCTTCGGAGCGTGCCGAACTGATGCCTGCCGAAAGGGGCATGGGTATCGAGCAGGTAGTGGAGCTATTGAAGAACTACGATTTCTCCCATCAGCGCCGCCTGAGTTTCGAGTACATCGTGTTCAAGGGCGTGAACGACAGCATGCAGCATGCCAAGGCCATCATCAAACTGGTGAAGGGTCTGGATTGCCGTTTCAATCTCATCCGCTTCCATCAGATTCCCGACATCCCGTTGCAGGGTGTGAACGACGAGAAGATGGAGCAGTTCCGTGATTACCTCACCCAGCATGGTGTTTTCACCACCATCCGTGCCAGCCGCGGCCAGGACATCTATGCCGCCTGCGGCTTGCTCAGCACCTCGAAGAAGATTGGAGAAATCCGACAGCACGAGGATGAAGAGCAGAAGCATGGCAAGGGATAAGAAAGGAGGTGAATATGGACATGTTTACATTTACAATGGTTACGAGTTGCATCATCTCATTATGCATATTGGGATGGTTATACACAAAACCTGGTCAAAAATGGCTTGATGGATTTAAATAAGATTATGGATCTATTTACATTTACAATGACGATAAGTCTCATCATAGCTCTCAGCTTTCTGGCTTGGCTTTATACAAAACCAGGAAAGAAATGGTTAGAGAATCTTTAAAGACTCTTCTTGCTGGCTGCCTCCTGTTACTCTTCCTGGCAAGCTGCAGCACAGGAGGGCGAAATAGAAAACTGCCCAAAAGCACGGGAATGCCTTACGAGGTGGTGCTTGAGGGAGATACCGACAGCATCGTAACCAAGATGCTGACGGAGGATGTGACAGGACTGCCCCAACCCGAACCACTCTGCCGACTGATTCAGGTGAAAAAGGGAAAGACCCGGGGAAACTATCTGCTCGTCAGAACCCGAATCATCGTGAATATCGGAGAGCGGGATTTCTCCGTTACACTTCACCACGACGAGAATGCAGCACCACAGAATATCATTCGCATAACCGCCCAATCGGCACAGCAGTTGCGGAAAAGGCTCAATGGCGAGAAACTCCGCCACATCGTGGATGAAGTGGAACTGAAACATCTGGCAGATATCATCTCCGGCAACCCCAGCAAACAAAACAGGGAGATGCAGGACGAAATCAAAAAGATGTTCGGCATCGACATGAAGATTCCGGCAGCGATGAACGCCAGCAAAAAGGCGAAAGACTTCATCTGGATCTCGAACAACGCCAGTTCGGGCATGCAGAACCTGCTCGTGTTTAAAGTGAAGAGTGAAGAACGAAGAACAGGAAAAGTGAAGAGTGAAGAACGAAGAATGAAAAATTCAAATGCTTTTCATGTAAATGACAAGGCTTTGATTGATAGCATTCTCCGAACCAATATGCCGGGCGAAACCGACAGTATGTATATGGTGATTCCTCATCTCTCAGAAAGAGGACTCTGGGAGATGAAAGGGGATGCCATGGGAGGACCTTACATAATGCATCGCATTCATAACCTCTACATCATCGGCTTCGTCTATGCACCCGAAATGAAAAAGAAAATATTAATCAAGCAGCTCGAAGCTGCGATTTCTACTATAAAATAAAATTTCATGGACAATAGAAGAATCAAAGTGGCTATCACCCACGGCGATACCAACGGTATCGGATATGAACTCATTTTTAAGGCATTCAACGAACCGGAGATGCTGGAGTATTGCACCCCTATCATCTACGGCTCGCCAAAAGTGGCAGCCTACTATCGCAAGGCGATGAACCTGCCAGCCCAGTTCTCCATCATCCAGAAAGCTGAAGATGCTGAGGATGGAAGAATCAACCTCCTCGCTGCCGTAGAAGAGGAAGTGAAGGTGGATATGGGTATGCCTACTCCGGAATCAGGAGCAGCAGCAGTCAAGGCACTCGACCGTGCCATGACCGACTATCGCGACGGTCTCTACGATGTGCTCGTCACGGCTCCGGTAAGCAACCAGAATATCAAGATAGAGGGCTATACCTTCCAGGATCACAAAGACTATATCGAAACCTGTCTGGGCGATGGCAACCATGCCCTGACCCTCCTCCTCGGCAATAACCTGCGCTTTGCATCCATCACCGGAAGAATCCCAATGACACAGGTACCAAAGGCAATCACCGCAGAGGGAATCATCCAGAAGACTACCCTGCTCTGGCAGACCCTGAAGCGCGACTTCCTCATCACCAACCCACGCATCGCCGTGCTCGCCCTCAACCCAAGCATCAACGAGGACCAGAGCAGCGGCACCGAGGAGCGCAACATCATCATCCCAGCCATCAACACGCTCGCCGACCAGGGCATCCAGGCATTCGGTCCTTACCCTGCAGAAGAATTCTTCAGCCGCGAGTATTACAACGAGTTTGATGGCGTCATGGCGATGTTCCATGACCAGGTAGCCGTGCCTTTCAACTCCATCGAAATTACAGATGGTGTGCTCTATACAGCCGGACTTCCTATCATCCATGCAGAAGCCAACAGCACTCCTCGCTACGACCTGACAGGATTCGACGAGGCAGATGCACTCTCGTTCCGCAATGCCGTCTTCACGGTGCTCGAAACCTTCCGCTGCCGTGAAACCAGCGACGAGGCTACCCAGAACCCTCTGCCTAAGCTCTTCCACGAGAAGCGCGATGAGAGCGAGAAGGTTCGCTTCGCCATCCCTAAGAAGAACGTTCCTTCGCCATTCCCTCCAAAGGGCGGAAACAAGCAGAACAACGGTCCAAAGGGAAATAACGAGCAGAATGCCCAGAAGGGCAATCATGAGCAGAATACTCATGCCCAGCAGACTGACAAAAAGTTGACACAGCAGCCTAATCCTGCCGAAAAACAGGCGCAGCCGGCTACTCAGAAGCCAGCAGAACAGCCTGCTCCACAACCGGCAGAATAGGCTCGAAATACGTAGAGAATAGGCGAAATATCACATTTTCGCCTATTTTCTACCTTATTATACCCACTTTTTGGGCAAAAAAGGCAGTTAATTCAAAAAAAATGTGTAATTTTGGCAGCTAAATGGATAATTCTGAACTACAGAAAATAAAACAACGCTACAATATCGTCGGCAATAGCGACGGATTGAACCGTGCTCTCGATGTCGCCCTGCAGGTGGCACCGACCGACCTTTCCGTGCTTATCATCGGAGAGAGCGGTGTGGGTAAGGAAATCATCCCACGAGTCATTCACGATAACTCGCCGAGAAGACGCGAAAGATATTTCGCCATCAACTGCGGCAGTATCCCGGAGGGTACCATCGACAGCGAACTCTTCGGTCATGAAAAAGGATCCTTCACCGGAGCCATCGGCGAAAGCGAAGGATATTTCGGCATCGCCAACAAGGGTACCATCTTCCTCGATGAGGTGGGTGAACTGCCGATACAGACGCAAGCCCGACTGCTGCGTGTGCTCGAAACGGGTGAATACATCCGTGTGGGCGGCACAGAAATCAGAAAGACTGATGTAAGAATTGTGGCAGCCACCAACGTGAACATGCGCAAGGCTGTGAGCGAGGGAAAATTCCGCGAAGACCTCTACTATCGCTTGAATACCATCCCTATCCAGATGCCTCCGCTGCGTGAACGTGGCAACGACATCCTCCTGCTCTTCCGCCTCTTTGCAATGCAGATGGCTGAGAAATATCGATTGCCTAAGATTTCACTCACCGAGGATGCCAAAGCTCTCATGCTGAAATATAAGTGGCCAGGCAACGTGCGACAACTCAAGAACATCACCGAGCAGATGTCGGTGTTGAGCCGGGAAAGGGAAATCAATCTCGAAACCCTCTCGCAGTTCATCCCGAGAGATGAGGAAACTACCCAGCTCGCCACCATTCCGCAAGCCGGAAACGAGCAGCATAGCTACGAAAGCGAACGTGAGATGCTCTACAAGATTCTCTACGAACTCAGGGGAAACGTGAGCGACCTGAGAAGAGAGATGAAATCGCTGCGCGACCAGCTAGATGAAGCTCGGGGACTCAGCGGTGCCAATGGTTTCAACCATCATCCGCAAAACATCTCGGGAATGCCTCCAGCCACGGTTTCAGGCGTACCATCGGTTTCAGGAATGCCATCATCGGTATCGGGCATCACTTCTCCATCGGTATCGGAGATTTCAGCCCCATCAGTAGAAATGCCATCAGCCCACTACCCTTCCAACTTCGGCAGTCTGCAGGAAGGCAGAATCTATGCCGAACCAAGACGGGATGCTGAGGATATCGAGGCAGAGGAAATCAAGGACACGGAGAATGAGAGCGAGAACGAATCGCTCAACCTCAATGAACTGAGCCGACAGATGATAGAGCGAGCCCTGGAACGCAACAACGGCAACCGCAAGAAGGCAGCCGAGGAACTGGGCATCTCTGACAGAACGCTCTACAGAAGAATTAAAAAATACGATTTATGAAGCATCTACGCGCGTACATATATATAATAGGCATCGTCCTGGTGATGGGTGTCACCGCAGCCTGCTCCGTGAGCTACAAGTTCAACGGCGCCAGCATCGACTACACCAAGACCAAGACCATCCAGTTGGCCGACTTCCCTATCCGCAGTTCCTATGTATGGGGACCAATGGGTCCGATGTTCAACAACGAACTGAAGGATAAGTTTGCCAGCAACACCCAGCTCCGCCAGGTGAGCCGCAATGGCGACCTGAAGATAGAGGGCGAGATTACCCAATACTCACAGCGCAACAAGTCGGTGAGTGCCGAGGGATATTCAGCCCAGACCGAGCTGAGCATCACGGTGAACGTACGCTTCACCAACACCAAGAACCACAACGAGGATTTCGAGCGCCAGTTCACCTCTGCCAAGACCTACGATACCACCCAGAGCCTCGCCTCTGTGCAGGAAGAGTTGGTAACGCAGATGGTAAAAGACCTGGTTGATCAGATTTTCAACGCCACCGTGGCAAACTGGTAGTAGAATTTAGAGTTAATAGTTTATAGTTTAAAGTTAATAGTATCGTGGAACTAAACAGATTGATACAACATCCTGAGGAAATGAACCGGGAGACGCTCTATGATTTGCGCGCCCTCCTGGCCCTCTATCCGTACTATCAGACGGCTCGCCTTCTGATGTTGCAGAACCTGTACCTGCTCCACGACCCGAGCTTCAACGAGGAACTGCGCCGTGCCGCCATCTACATCTCCGACCGCAAGGTCATCTTCCAGATGGTAGAGGCAGCCCACTATCAGCTCAAGAGCCAGAACTCAAACCGCCACGAAGCTGTGGAAGGCAAGCCGAAGAGCGACCGCACCAGCAGTCTCATCGACCACTTCCTGCACTCCATCCCAACCGAAGCAGAGGAAAGGGAGAAGGAACCGGAAGAGAAGCGCAAGCCAACGCCAGCCGATGCCGCCGTTGACTACGTGGCCTATCTGATGGAGACAGAGACGGAAACCGAGCACGAGCAGCCATCAAGAACCATCACCCTCATCGACGACTTCATAGAAGAAGGCGGATTCAAGCTCCACAAGGATAAGGAGGAGGAGGATCAGGAGAGCGAGTTGATGGAGAAGAAGGAAGAGAAGGAAGAAAAGGAAGAGATGGAGGAAAAGAAGGAAACTGCAGAAGCAGATTCTTCCGAAGCCCAAGCTGCCTCAGAAAACGGTGGTGTCTTCACGGAGACCCTTGCCCGAATCTACATCAAGCAGGGCAAGTACGAACGGGCCTATCAGATTATCGACCGCCTGTACAAGCAGCATCCTCAGAAGAGTGCGTTCTATGTAGATCAGCTCCGCTTCCTCGAAAAACTGATGCTCAACGAGAAGAAAAGAAAATAAATAATAATAATAAAACTAGTTTTAAAAAAATGATTTACACATTATTTGTAGTATTGATTGTCCTGGTATCCATCTTGATGGTACTCATCGTCTTGATCCAGGAGTCAAAGGGAGGTGGATTGGCATCTAACTTCTCTTCAACCAACTCTATCATGGGTGTTCGCAAGACCACCGATGTAGTAGAAAAGATTACATGGACCCTTGCCGGTCTGATGGTAGTAATCAGCATAGTTTGCGCTTACGTAGCTCCACAGGCTGTGGGCGAGAGCAGCGTAATGGAGGGTGCTACCCAGGAGCAGACCGCTCTTCCTGCTATGCCAGGTGCCAGCAAGGATGCAGCAGCCGGTGCTCAGAAGGCAGCGCCAGCAGCAGCCAGAGCAGAGAAAGCAGCGCCTGCTGCAGCTGAAAAAGCAGCTCCTGTAGTGCCAAACAGCCCTGCAAAATAAAAAAAAATGTAAAAAAGTACGGAAATATTTGGTGGAACCAAATTTTTTCCGTACCTTTGCACTCACTTAAAAAATGGTGGACGTAGTTCAGTTGGTTAGAGCGTCAGATTGTGGTTCTGAATGTCGTGGGTTCGAGTCCCACCTTCCACCCTGAACACTTAAAAAGAGGAAAGCAGCATTGCTTTCCTCTTTTTTTTGCGTTTACTCCCGCCTGGTGTCGAAATGCACAAACTGGATGTTGCGGATTGCAAATCCGCAAAGCCCAAAAAGGTTAGGACATTTTTTAACGGCGGATTGCAAATCCGCCGAGCGCCTAACGGGATAATCTGCGCTAACATGCTTTTTTCATACCATTAGCGCAGAGTTACCTCTTCCCCTTCGGCGCCTTGCTGAATTTATACATCAAATGCACCATCGCATAGCTTGGCAGCGTATTGTTTCATTTCTCGGTCTTGCCCTGGCCGCCCACCTCATACACGGTGCTCGAGAGATTCTGAAGAATATCAAAAGCCTCGGCCTTCAGCGTCAGCTTGCCTTTGCAGAACGAACGGGATAGCGAGGCGTTCCATACCAGATCACTGGTGTTAAACGATTTCTCGCTGTAACCACGCCTGCAATATTCCTTCAGGTCGGTAGAGAACGAAATGCCCAGAGGCAAGGTGTAAGTCATGTTGCCACCATACTCAAAATCATAGGCATTCAATTTCTCGAAATTGCTGCGGTCGCTGGTACCATGCTTCCACTCCACCTTACCACCCAAGTTGATGCTCAACTTGTCTTTCTGGTACTTGAAGTACAAACTGTTACCCAACTCAGTTCTGAGCACATAGCAGAGCTGGGAAGAATTATCATCGTAAGCTATATCAAAATCCTTGCGGCGCAAACCGTTAAACCACAGACGATAATCCAGACGGAACAATCTAGCCTTGTCAAGAGCCACACCATAAGATGTCGTCGTCCAGAAATCCCAGTTGCCGCCACCACCAATATTATCACTCATATAGGTGTAGCCACCCGTCTGCGAATTATAAGTAGTGCGGGTACCCACAAGATTATGATAGAAATTACCCGTAGCGAAGAATCCTATATACTGCTGATTCTTGAGTCCGTTGAAACGGATGTTTACATCGTAATGATGATACAGCGAATTCTCCAGGTCCGGATTGTTCACCCTCACCGCCAGCGGATTCGAATTGTCTCTGTATGGCATGATGCTGAAGAAATCAGGCGTCTGGCTCTGCATATAATAATATAAGCGGATAGTCTTCTTATCGTCATTACAATCGTATATGAACGAAGGTCTGAATACCACACGGCTTCTCCTGGCTATCGTGTCGAGAGTCGATGTATGGTAATTAAGTCGCTCCTTTTCTTCAGAAATGCTCAGCGACAGAACCAGGTACGAAGAAGGACCACTTCTTTGGAATACAAGTTCACCACCCGTATTCTTTTTCAGCGTTTGATAGCTTCTGCTCACATCCTCGTCAATCACCCCCGAAAGCTGTTCCATATTAGAAGGCAGCGTAGCAAACGTCAGTTCCGGATTGGATATCCAGTCGCCGCCCAGTTCATCCAGACGGTATTTCAAGCCCTTCACCGATTGATAGGTTTGCTCAAAATCTGGGCCAACCAACACGGTCCATTTAGTATATGGAATTTCTATTCCATACTTAAAGGTGCTTCTTATATTATAGCTGTTCGACCTGCTATCGTTGTAATAGTTACGCAAGTCCTTCTCGCCAGTCTTGAAATATTCATTGCGGTTCAGGCTGAAAGACTCGTTTGGCTTAGAGCTGGCACAGCTTCCATTCAAATCCAGTTCTATTCTATCACCCCAAGGCAACTTATACCATACCAGAGCAGTCTGACTACCTGTGAATGCATGCACTTTAGAGCGTGATTGGTAGAGCGACCGGTTGGTGATGATGTCATGCAGGCTGCCACTTACATTCTGTGCAAAGGTAGAATCGATGGTCTGCCTGATATCACCCCATCTTTCAGGGTTGGCAGAATAGGTAGCACTACGGTTTGTCGATGAAGTCTTTCTGTCGGAGTAGTCGATACGGGTATCCAACCATACTCCCAACTTTCCACTCACCCGGAAGTTATTGTAGAGGTTGAAACTATGGTTATCGCTGCGCGAATCATTGATACTTCTACCGAAGATATTGCCGGTAGAGGCAAAATTCTCCTGCGAGCTGTGGGTCAATTCGTGCGTATTGTCCCAAGCAAACGTTACGTTTCCCTGCTCATGTATTTTCTGATTCTTCGATGAAGTATTAAAGTCAACGCCCACTTGGCGGGTAGTCTTCTGTCCCTGCGGACTGTTGGAAGGCGACCAGTCACCCTGACTTCCCGGTCTTCGTGTTTCGTTCTTGTTATTTAGGTTGCCGAATACAGAGATTCGTGAATTGTCAGTGTAGTAGAGTCCGAAGAGACGAGCCAGGTAGCGGTCTTCGCTACCCCCTGCCGCCTCCACGTTGGCGATGTATCCACGAGCGTACTCACGCTTCAGGGCCACATCCATCACATAGTCTTTCTTCTCCACCTCCTTACCCAAGAGTCGGCTTTTCTCAGAAGAACGGTCATACACCTTCAGTTCCTTTACGGTATAGTAAGGAAGATTGTCGAGCATCACCTGATTCTTCCCCTTGAAAAAGTCTTTTCCGTTGAGGAGCAGATAATCTATCTTTTTTCCGTTTACGTAAATATCGCCATTACTCTTCATTTCGGCTCCCGGCATCTGTCTGATAAGAGCGTCGAGCATGGAGCCATCAGGCACATTGAATGCGCTGGCGTTAAAGACGAGCGTGTCGCCACGGTAAGCCAGCTTCACCTTGGTGCCTGTCACCACCACGTCATCGAGGGCAACATCCTTATTGAATTTCTTCTTGAGCAAAAGCGAAGGGAATGAGAAATCCTTATTGCGTGCAATATATTTGATGGTATGATTGATACACTTCGACTCATAGCCATCACACGCTGCCTTGATGATATAAGTAGCGGGACGTGCAGGAACATGGGTAATATAGAAGAGGCGTTTTCCCCTTCCTGCCGTCGTCATGGTATCTATCACGTTGCTGTCCTTGTCCATCACCGTGACAAAAGCCTTCAGATAGGCTTGGGTAAACGAATCTTTCACGTCACCATAAACTTCCACTGTATATTCTTTCTTTTTCTTTTCTTGCTGTTGCTGCAGATTGTACTGATTGCCACGAGCATGGGTTGGCAATACAGCCATCAAAAACAAGATAATCAAGTTAATAGATTTCATTTTGTATGTGTTAGTTATTTTACTACATTCTTTCTTCACAGTATTGCTCCAATCAGGCTTCATCCCCCACTAGGCGTCCTGACGGGAGCAAGCGCCTAGCGGGAGCAAACTATTAAGATCTGCTCAGTTTTTCAATGATATTCAAGGGCAGCTGAGTAGCCTCGGCTACTTGTTCGATAGAAAGCCCCATAGCCAGCAAACGCTGAGCAGTTTCAGTGTTAGCTTCAATTCTTCCTTCTTTTCTTCCTTCTTTTCTACCCTCTTTTCTGCCCTCTTTCTTACCAATTTCTATGCCCTCGGCAAGACCTTCTTCCTTACCCTGATTTTTCGCTGTATCAATAGAGTTCTTGATATCCCGATAAGCCTTCTTGCTTGCTTCATACTCCCTTACCTCCTGAGGCGTGAACTTGGCAATCTCGGCCTCTTCGAAAAGGCGGTCGAAGACTTTATCGCATAACTCCTTTGGACGCTGGGTAAGCTTATAGAGGTTCTTCAAGGCATAAAGCCATTTGTCATATAGCGTTTCCAGCTCTTCCAAAGTCTTATTGAACTTGGCTATCTCTACATAGATAAACTCAAGCTTATCATAGAAAACCTTGTGGGTTGCGGTATCACACAACTGCACGTGGTGGCGAATCTTCTCCTTGTCGAAGGCATCCTCGTTCATATTGAAGTTAAGCAGGGCAACAGTATAGACATGACTGAGTTTGAAATTCCAGTCATTCCCCATAGGTGCCTGCTCACGAATCGGGAAAGTAGAATAGAAGAGAGATCGGTCCTTGAAATACGTCTGGTAGGCGTTTTGCATTTCAACGATGAACTTCTCGCCGTTTTCCCCTTCACAATACACGTCGAAGATGGCTTTGCGGTCGGTATAGACATCCCCCACGTGCTCTGGATTCAGATACGAAACATCCTTCACAACCTGTCTGCCATTAAACAAGCTGTTGAGGAAGCAAATCAGCAAATCCTTATTCATTGCCGTTCCAAAAATACGCTTGAAGCCGAAGTCGGTCAACAAGCTGATGTATCTTTCTTCTACCTGTTTCATACGATATTCATTTAAATCTTCTGCAAAAATGCTGTTAGATGCTGCAAAGATACAAAATAATAGCTACTTGAAGAATTTTTCTCTAAAAAAAATACCGAACTATATCTTTTTTTACCCCATTTAAATTTAATTAACTATCAAAAATATACAAGTAACTACTCAGCACCCCTATAGAAAACTTCTCGTTAATAAAGCATAAACTTGATTTTGCTTATTTTCATCATCATTACAAACTCTTTAATGATTGAGTCGGTGAGGACGTAGGTTGTTTAAAACAGCTCATTTTGCGAGTTCTTTTTCGGTGATGCTGCCAGCAAGTCTCCTTTGGCTATTATCGCCCTTCAACAATTTATCTGGCAGGAGATACGTTTTTGCATTTTCCACAAGTCAAAAGTCTGCGTTAAGGGATGTAAATCGTGATTTTGCCATGTGGATAAAAATGCTTATCTTTGCACCAAAAACAATGGCAAACGACTGTACTGACATAGATATTGTTTTGCGCCAGATAAACCAGCGTCTGCGCAAACTTGAGAAGTCCGACTCCGA
>OOCQ01000020.1_pt1 | contig 114737 bp, 87 predicted proteins | sample 1671121 | NCBI WGS metagenome assembly OOCQ01 (sample SAMN06348124, study PRJEB24527) | human gut metagenome | biome: human gut; feature: ankylosing spondylitis patient; material: feces | host: Homo sapiens | place: China | collected 2015-10 | reverse complement strand
GTGGCTATTCTGCATGGGATCCTACATCGCCTGTGTTCATCATCGACGATACCCTTTGCATCCCTACCATCTTTATCTCTTACACGGGAGAAGCTTTGGATTACAAGGCTCCTCTGCTCCGTTCGCTCCATACGCTGAGCGAGGCAGCTACCGATGTGTGCCACTACTTCTATCCTAATGTGAAGAAGGTGCAGACCAACCTGGGCTGGGAGCAGGAATACTTTCTCGTGGATGAGAGCCTTTACTCTGCTCGTCCTGACCTGATGCTTACCGGCAGAACCCTGATGGGACATGACTCTGCCAAGAACCAGCAGATGGACGACCACTACTTCGGTACCATCCCTGAGCGTGTGCAGGCATTTATGAAGGACCTTGAAATTCAGGCCTTGGAGCTTGGTATTCCTTGCAAGACCCGCCATAACGAGGTGGCTCCTAACCAGTTTGAGCTGGCTCCAATCTATGAGGAATGCAACCTTGCCGTAGATCATAACATGCTCTTGATGAGCCTGATGAAGCGTGTGGCTCATAAGCATAGTTTCCGTGTCTTGCTTCACGAAAAACCATTTGCCGGTGTGAATGGTTCGGGCAAGCACAACAACTGGAGCCTTTGCACCGATACTGGTGTATTGCTCCATGCTGCAGGCAAGACACCTGAGGATAACCTTCGCTTCGTAGTTTTCATCGTAGAGACCTTGATGGGTGTTTACAAGCACAACGGACTGCTGAAGGCATCTATCATGAGTGCTACCAATGCGCACCGACTCGGAGCCAACGAGGCGCCTCCAGCCATCATCTCTTCATTCCTGGGCAAGCAGCTCACCGACCTGCTCGACCATATCGAGAAGGCAGATAAGGAAGAACTCTTTGCTCTGGCTGGCAAGAAGGGTATGGAGCTGGATATCCCTGAGATTCCTGAGCTGATGATAGATAACACCGACCGAAATCGTACCTCTCCATTCGCCTTCACCGGCAACCGTTTCGAGTTCCGTGCCGTAGGTTCAGAGGCCAACTGTGCATCTTCTCTCATCGTATTGAATGCTGCCGTAGCTGAGGCTCTCGAAGACTTCAAGACTCGTGTAGATGCCTTGATTGCCAAGGGCGAGGACCAGACATCGGCTATCATCGATGTGGTTCGTGAGGACATTAAAACTTGCAAGCCTATCCGCTTCGATGGCAATGGCTATTCTGATGAGTGGAAGGAAGAGGCCCAGAAACGTGGCTTGGATTGCGAGGCATCCTGCCCAGTGGTCTTCGACCGTTATCTGGACAAGGAGAGCATCGAGATGTTTGCCAAGACCAACGTGATGAGCGAGAGCGAGTTGAAGGCGCGTAACGAGGTGAAGTGGGAGACTTATACCAAGAAGATTCAGATTGAGGCTCGTGTGATGGGCGACCTGAGCATGAACCACATCATCCCAGTGGCAACCCACTATCAGAGCCGTCTGGCAAAGAACGTAGAGGGTATGATTCACATCTTCGGTGGCGAGGAAGGCAAGAAACTGACCGCCCGCAACGTGAAGATTATCCGTGAGATAGCCGAGCGCACCGAGGCAATAGAGCGTGGCGTAGAGGCATTGGTAGATGCCCGCAAGGTAGCCAACAAGATAGAGAGCGAGCGCGAGAAGGCAGTAGCTTATCATGACACGGTAGCTCCAAAGATGGAGGAAATCCGTTATCAGATAGACAAGCTCGAACTTCTCGTAGCCGATGAGCTTTGGACTTTGCCAAAGTATCGTGAGCTTCTCTTCATTCGATAAGGAAACAGTAGTGCTTCCTAGTAGGTTTGGCACTTGAAACTGTAAATTAAGTTAAATATTCGTAAAATATTAGTTCGTCGGACTGCAAGTTACACATAATCAAATAAAAATGTGTAATTTTGCAGTCCGATTATTTCGGGGATACACTTAGAGTCCCCAAGATATGGTGTGTTAATAGCATGTCCTGTGGCCGGGGTATGTGGTTAGTGAATCACCTATCTAAATAGTGAGTAAAAAAGATTAAAACGTTTTTTAGTAGTAAATTAAAATTTTAAAATGGACACATTAAGTTACAAGACTATTTCCGTAAACAAGGAAACAGCTAAGAAGGAGTGGGTCGTTATCGACGCTACCGATCAGGTTGTTGGTCGTCTCTGCTCTAAGGTTGCTAAGTTGCTCCGCGGAAAGTACAAGCCAACTTTCACTCCACACGTAGATTGTGGTGACAACGTAATCATTATCAATGCCGCTAAGGTGGTTTTCTCTGGTAAGAAGGAGACTGATAAGGTTTACACACGTTACACTGGTTATCCTGGTGGTCAGCGTTTTAACACTCCAGCAGAGTTGCGCAAGCGCCCAGACGGTATGGACAAGATCCTTCGTCACGCTATCAAGGGTATGTTGCCAAAGGGCCCTCTCGGTCGTTCTTTGATGGACAACCTCTTCATTTACGATGGCACAGAGCACAAGCATGAGGCTCAGAAGCCAAAGGCAATTGATATTAACCAGTATAAATAATTAAGGTAGAATGGAAGTAATTAATGCAATTGGTCGCCGTAAGAGCGCTGTAGCTCGTGTATACCTCACAGAGGGTACAGGTAAGATCACAATCAACAAGAAAGATATTGAGACATATTTCCCATCAGCAATCCTTCGCTATGTAGTAAAGCAGCCATTGCAGTTGCTCGAGGCTGAGGGTAAGTATGACATTAAGGCAAACCTCGACGGTGGTGGCTTCACCGGTCAGAGCCAGGCTCTCCGCCTCGCTATCGCTCGCGCTCTCGTTAAGATCGACGCTGAGGATAAGAAGGCATTGAAGGATGCAGGCTTCATGACACGTGACTCACGTGCTGTAGAGCGTAAGAAGCCAGGTCAGCCAAAGGCTCGTCGTCGCTTCCAGTTCAGCAAGCGTTAATCTATACATTATTATATATATAGGTTATATATAGCTGAACTAAGTTTAGTATCTAAATCGGTGAGATTCCAATAATCGGGGACTACTCATCGACTGATCTAACAAGATTAAAAAGAAAGTAAACAACAATTAAACAAGAAAAGAAATGTCAAGAACAAATTTTGACCAGTTACTTCAGGCAGGTTGCCACTTCGGACACCTCCGTCGCAAGTGGAATCCAGCAATGGCTCCTTACATCTTCATGGAGCGTAACGGTATTCATATTATCGACCTCAACAAGACAGTCGCTAAGATCGATGAGGCTGCTGAGGCACTCAAGGAAATCGCCAAGTCAGGTAAGAAGATCCTGTTTGTCGCTACTAAAAAACAAGCTAAGGACGTAGTTGCCGAGAAGGCAGCTTCAGTTAATATGCCTTACGTTATTGAGCGTTGGCCAGGTGGTATGCTCACTAACTTCCCTACAATCCGTAAGGCAGTGAAGAAAATGGCAAACATCGATAAGTTGATGAACGATGGTACATTCTCTAACCTCTCTAAGCGCGAGTTGCTTCAGGTAAGCCGCCAGCGTGCTAAGTTGGAGAAGAACCTTGGTTCTATCGCTGACTTGACTCGTCTTCCTAGCGCACTCTTCGTTATCGACGTAATGAAGGAGCACATCGCTGTTAAGGAGGCTAACCGTCTGGGTATCCCTGTATTCGGTATCGTAGATACAAATTCTGATCCTAAGAATATCGACTACATCATCCCTGCTAACGATGACGCTAAGGACTCTGTAGAGGTCATCCTCTCTGCTGTTTGCGGTGCTATCGCTGAGGGTCTTTCTGAGCGTAAGGCTGAGAAGGCTGACGACAAGGCTGCTGCTGAGCAGAAGGATCAGCCTAAGAAGAAGGCTGCTCGCAAGGACGCTGAGTAATTTTGGTTTAACAATTTAAATAAAATATTTTAAGATTATGGCTGTTACAATAGCTGACATCCAGAAGCTTCGTAAGATGACTGGTGCTGGTCTTGCAGACTGCAAGAAGGCATTGACTGAGGCTGATGGTGATATCGAAAAGGCAATCGAGCTCGTTCGTGAGCGTGGTCTCGCTATCGCTGCAAAGCGTTCTGACCGTGAGACTTCTAACGGTTGCGTACTCGTTAAGAGTGTTGATGGCTTCGCTGCAATGGTTGCCGTTAAGTGTGAAACAGACTTCGTTGCTGCTGGTAAGGAATTCATCGATATGACTGCTGAAATCCTTGACGCTGCTATCGCTGCTAAGGCTCAGAGCCTTGACGACGTTAAGAAGTTGGTTCTTGCTTCTGGTGATGATGCAGAGACTGCTGTTAAGCATCGCTCTGGTATCACTGGTGAGAAGATGGAGCTCGATGGCTACAACTTCCTCGAGGGTGAGAACATCTCTGTTTATGACCACATGGGCAAGCACACATTGTGTACTATGGTTCAGCTCAACGAGAACAACGAGGATGCTGGTCATAAGGTAGCAATGCAGGTAGCTGCTATGCGCCCTGTAGCTCTTGATGAGTCTTCTGTTTCTGAGGAGACTAAGCAGAAGGAGCTTGAGGTAGCAGTTGCTAAGACCAAGGAAGAGCTCGTAGAGAAGGCTGTTAACGCAGCTCTCAAGAAGGCTGGCATCAACCCAGCTCACGTTGACTCTGAGGATCACATCGAGAGCAACACTAAGAAGGGTTGGTTGACACCTGAGCAGGCTGAAGAGGCTCGCAACATCAAGAAGACTGTAGGTGAGGAGAAGGCTGCTTCTTTGAACCCAACTATGATCCAGAACATCGCTAATGGTCGTTTGGCTAAGTTCTTCAAGGAGAACTGCCTCGTTGACCAGGAGTTCCAGTTCGGTGATGGTGACAAGCAGACTGTTGCTCAGTACCTCGCTGCTCAGAGCAAGGATCTCAAGATCACTGCTTACAAGCGCTTCACTCTTGCTGCTGAGTAATTCCCCTAGGGAATGGCTCTAGAAGCAAAAATCGTTAATTTGACTTATAGTTAAATTAGAATATCCGGGAGTTATGGAGACAAGGCTTAGCCTTTATCCTAACTCCCTTTTCTTTTTCTAATGAAAATAGGATTATGAAGATATTTGCAATCGGTATGAACTATACCGAACACAATAAATCGCTACATGGTACGTTATCTAAACCAGAGCGTCCTGTCATCTTTACCAAGGCAGACTCTGCCTTGCTCAACAATGGCAAGCCTTTCTTCATCCCAGATCATCTGGGACGCATCGAGTATGAAACCGAGTTGGTGGTACGCATCAGCAAGCTGGGCAAGACCATTCCTCAGCGTTTTGCCCATCGCTACTACGACGCAGTGACCGTGGGCATCGACTTCACGGCTCGTGAGATGCAGAAGCAGCTCAGGGAGAAAGGACAGCCTTGGGAGCTAGCCAAGGGATTTGATGGTTCGGCTGCCATCGGCGAATGGGTTGACATCCAAAAGTTCAGAGACATCCAGGCCATCCACTTTCACCTCGACATCAATGGCGAGACCGTGCAGGAGGGCTGCTCCAGCGACATGCTCTACAAGGTAGACGAGATTATCTCCTATATCAGCCAGTACTTTACGCTGAAGACGGGCGATCTCCTCTATACAGGTTGCCCTACAGGCTGCGGTCCTGTAAAGATAGACGACCACTTGGAGGGTTATCTGGAAGACCGCAAGGTGCTCGACTTTAACTGTAAATAAAATATTGATTAGAATGACAAAGGCTGGTAAGCACTTTTTTCTTTTGGTATGGCTCTTGATGCTAGCCATCCCGATGGAGGCACAAAGATTCTACAACCTGACTTCTCCTGAGGTCAGGGTAGACTCTGTGTTGCCTCAGTTTGTGTGCTCCTATCCTTTGCAGGGGGCATATCAAGACTCCCTCTATACGGTGGAAGTGAAATATCCGGAGTATGTGGATATGACTCCTGCCGACATCGCCAACTACAATCGCCTCTCGGGGGCAGCCCTGCCCCAACAGGTGAGCATCAGCCAGGAGGTGGTAACTTGCCGTAAGCAGGCAATGCTCAGGGTGAGTTTCTCGCCTTTGGTATTCCGCAACAATCGCTATCAGATATTGGTGAGCTTCATGCTCGATGTCAAGGCGCATGCCCTGAGTCGCAGTCAGCGCAAGGCTCGACTGGATATGTCGATGTCGAGAACTGCCGATGCCTCCATCTATGCCGCCCATTCCGTGCTTGCCAGTGGCAAGTGGGCTAAGATTAGGGTGAGCGAGACGGGCATTCATCAGCTCACTGAGCAGGTGGTGCGACAGGCTGGATTCTCCAACATTAATAAGGTGAAGATATATGGCTATGGAGGTAATCTGCAAAACGATGCCCTCTATAGTAGCGACCTGCGCAATTATGATGACTTGCATGAAGTGCCTCAGTGCGTGGTGGATGGCAAGCATTACTTCTATGCCTTGGGACCAGTGAGTTGGAGCGATACCAATTCGGCTCATCGTACCCGCAATCCTTATTCCGACTACGGATATTACTTCATCACCCAGACCGACGAGGAGCCAGAGGTGTGGGACTCCACCCAGTTTGTTGGCTTCTATTACCCGATGCCTACTGACTATCATTCGCTCTATGAGGTGGATGGCTACAGCTGGTATCATGGCGGACGGAATCTCTATGATCCTACGCTATTGAACGTGGGGCAGAAGCAGCAAGTAGTTATCACCAATCATACAGGGGATAGCCGTGGCAACCTCACGGTAGCCCTGAGCTCTAGTGGTGACTGCGCCGTGCAAGTATCCAAGGGCGCCAGGGAACTAGGTACCATCACACTCTCGATGAAAAATGTGGTCAATTCTTCCTATGCCAAGGGATTGGATGGCTCGAGCACATTCTTCGTGGGCGATCTCTCGGAGCGAGATACCATCACCATTCAGCCTGTTTCGGGCAGTCCGGTGCGACTGGACTATATGAGCATGACTTGGTATCAGCCTATCCCGCTCAAGGAGTGGGGCTCCCAAATGCCTGCGGCACAGTATGTGTATGGCATCACCAATCAAGACCATCATGCCGATGGTGCTGCTGACATGGTCATCATCATTCCGGCATCACAAAAACTACTAAAACAAGCCCAAAGACTCAAGGAATTTCATGAGACCCGAGATGGACTGCGAGTAACCATCGTGCCTGCCGATGAACTATACAATGAGTTCTCCAGTGGCACGCCCGATGCCAACGCCTATCGCCGCTATCTCCGTATGCTGACCGACAAGGCGGCTACGGAGGCAGATATGCCTAAGTATCTCCTGCTCTTCGGCGACTGCGTATGGGACAACAGGATGCTGACTCAGGATTGCAGAAACCTGAATCCAGACGATTACCTGCTCTGCTATGAGAGCGAAAACTCCTTCAGTGCCATCTATTGCTATGTGAGTGATAGCTGGATGGGCATCTTGGGTGAGGGGGCAGGCAGCCATCCGGAGCGTGAACTGCAAGATGTGGCGGTGGGCAGATTCCCCGTCACCACAGCGGCAGAAGCCAAGATTCTGGTAGACAAAACCATCAATTATGCCACCAATGCCAATGCCGGAGCATGGCAGAACACCCTGATTTTTATGGGTGATGATGGCAATAATAACCTGCACATGACCGATGCCAATGATGTGGCAGACGATGTGGCAAGCCATTATCCTAACTATCTGGTAAAGAAGGTGATGTGGGATGCCTATACACGCCAAACTTCCTCTACGGGCAATACTTATCCCGAGGTGGAGAAGATAGTGAAGCAACAGCAGGCTAATGGTGCCCTGATCATGGACTATGCTGGTCATGGCAGTGCCAATCAGATGTCTCATGAGAACGTGCTGCGCCTCACAGACTTTGAGGCATTTCGCAATACCAATCTCCCGATGTGGGTAACTGCTTCTTGTGATATTATGCCGTTTGACGGTACGGAGCCAACCATCGGCGAGACAGCCCTGCTCAATGAGAAGGGGGGAGCCGTGGCATTCTATGGCACCAGTCGCACCGTGTTTGCCGAGAAGAATAAGTTTATCAACCGAGCCTTCCTGCGCCGTGTACTCAGCCAGAAGGGCGGCAAGCCTATCACCATCGGCGAAGCTCACCGATTGGCTCAGAACGATGTGATGACGGGCGGTATCTCCAGCCAAGAGACCGACGTCTCGGAGAATCACTTGCAGTATTCGCTGCTCGGCGACCCAGCCCTGGCTCTGAATCAGCCTACCTATCAGGTGGTGGTAGACTCCATCAATGGCATCTCTACCGAGCGCACCGATACCATGGCTGTACTGAAGGCTGGCTCCATCGCTCGCATCGCCGGACATATCCAGCAACAGCCTGACTTCAGGGGGGTGGTAACAGCCACGGTGCGCGACAACCTGGAGTTGATAACCTGCAAACTGAATGAGCGAGGCTCACAGGATGCCCCTGATGCGCCATTTACATATTATGACCGACAGAAGATGCTCTATAATGGCTCTGACAGTGTGAGAAATGGCAAGTTTGCCTTCTCTTTCGCCGTGCCTAAGGACATCAACTATTCCGATGCCACGGGATTGGTCAATCTCTATGCCGTGAGCACCGACAAGACGTTGAGGGCGAATGGTTCGTGTGATCGCTTCAAGGTAGGCGGCAGCAGTGAGATGCAGAATGACTCCATCGGACCATCCATCTACTGCTATCTCAACTCTACCGCTTTCCAGGATGGTGGCAATGTGAACAGTACGCCATTCTTTGTGGCGCAGCTTTCCGATAAGGATGGCATCAATGCGGCAGGCAGTGGCATCGGTCACGACTTGCAGCTCGTCATAGATGGAGATGTGGCTAAGACCTACGTGCTGAACGATAACTTCAGCTATGATTTCGGCTCCTATACCAGTGGCTCCACCTATTATAGTATCCCTGAGCTGGAACCGGGCAAGCATCAGCTTACCTTCCGTGCCTGGGACATCCAGAACAATAGTTCGGTGGTAAAACTCCACTTCAATGTGGTGAAAGGCTTGAGCCCTACGATCTTTGATGTGGGCGTAACGGAGAATCCGGCTAAGACATCCACCACGTTTATCATCTCGCACGATAGAACCGAGACGGATATGAATGTGGTCGTCGAACTCTTCGATACCTTGGGCAGGCAGCTGTGGCGATATGCCGAGAATGGCGTATCGGCATCCAGCACCTATACCATCCCATGGGACCTGACGATAGATGGAGGCAGACCGCTCGGTACGGGTGTGTATCTCTATCGAGTCAAGGTGTCGACAGATGGCAGCAGCTATGCCTCCAAGACCAAGAAACTCATCGTGTTAAGATAATCAATAAGGTATAATACATATATAAGATAATAGATATGAACAAGACAATGAAGATACTGATGGCGGGATGCCTCTCGCTACTGTCATGGCAGGCTTCTGCGCAAGACAGTCAGGGCGATAGCAAGGAGAGCCTGTTTAACCCTGTCAACTATGCTGTGATCTCGCAAACCATCGCTCCGGATGCCCGTGGTGGCGGTTTGGGAGATGTGGGTGCAGCCACCGATCCTGATGTCAACTCGCAGTATTGGAATCCTGCCAAGTATCCCTTCAATATCTCCCGAGCCGGAGTGGCGCTCAACTTTACGCCATGGTTGCGCTCATTGGTCAATGATATGAACCTGGCTTATCTGGCTGGTTATTATCGCATTGGCGATTATAGCGCCGTGTCAGCTTCGCTCCGTTACTTCAATATGGGTGAGGTGTTTACGAGCGACCCTGATGTCAATGCCAATGCGATGACTATCAATCCTTACGAGATGTCTGTAGATGTAGCTTACTCCTTGATGCTGAGTGAGAAGTTCTCGCTTGCCGCCGCTATCCGTTGGATTTATTCGGATATGCGCTTCGACTATACCGAGGACAATTCGCCAGCTTCTGCCTTTGCTGCCGACATAGCCGCATACTATCAGAACTACATCAATATCGGGCAGCGTGAGTGCCAGCTGGGTGTGGGTCTCAACATCTCCAACATAGGTAGCAAGATTACCTTTAGCGGCAAGGAGTATGGCGAGTTCCTGCCAGCCAATATGCGCTTGGGTGCTTCGCTGATGATACCTATCGATGAGTATAATCGCATCACGCTGGCTGCCGATGCCAACAAGTATCTGGTACCTACGGTGCCTAAGCAGATGGAGGGCGAGGACAACTCGGAGTATGAGGACCGAGTACACAGAGAGTATGATGACGTGTCGGCTATCAGCGGTATCTTCAAGAGCTTCAGCGATGCCCCTGGTGGATTCAAGGAGGAGCTGGAGGAAATCAACTATGGCTTGGGTGCTGAGTATGTATATAATGACAAGTTTGCCCTCAGAGCCGGCTATCACCATGAGAGTCAGAGCAAGGGTAACAGAAAGTACTTCACCGTGGGAGCTGGCTTCAAGATGAATGTGTTCTCGCTCGATGCTGCCTATGTGGTGGCTACGGCAAAGAGCAATCCACTGGATCAGACGCTCCGTTTCACCCTGTCATTCGATATGGATGGTATCAAGGACTTATTAAAAAAGAGATAATATGAACATTCGAGTAGGATTTGGATATGATGTCCATAAGTTGGTGGAGAATCGCGACTTATGGCTAGGAGGAATCAAGATAGATTACGAGTTGGGACTGCTGGGACATAGCGATGCCGATGTGCTGATACATGCCATCTGCGATGCCCTGCTGGGTGCCGCCAATATGCGCGACATCGGTTATCACTTTCCCGATACAGCGGCAGAGACACTCAATGTGGACTCCAAGATATTGCTCAAGAAGACGATGCAGCTGATAGCCACCAAGGGCTATACCTTGGGCAATATCGATGCCACCATCTGTGCCGAGCGTCCTAAGCTCAATCCCCATGTGCCAGCCATGAAGGCTTGTTTGGCTCAGGTGATGGGAGTGGACGAGGACCAAATCTCCATCAAGGCTACTACCACGGAGAAACTTGGTTTCACCGGCAGAATGGAGGGAATCTCCGCTTATGCTACTGTATTAATAGAAAAGTGTTAAAAATGACAAAGAATTTGCACTTTTCTTGCGATTCATTTGGTGGAATCAAGAAATAGTCGTACCTTTGCACTGTCAAAAGGTTAATAGATTGTTTAGGTTAGTAGTAATAGATTTAGGTTTTTAGTTATTAGGTTTTAAGGTAGATTGTTTAACAGATAACTAAGGAGGCCGTGAGGTTACCTTTGGTTAAGAAATTTTTTAGTTAAACATAGTGTATGTCACAGCTCGCTGAGAGTTGTGACATATTTTTTTGTCCTAAATCTGCAAAAAGCTACGCATTTGTTTTGTATAAACATATTTTTTCGTTAACTTTGCAATCAAATAAAGAAAGATTTGTCATGAGAGTACTCATAGTTAATACAAGCGAGAAGACGGGTGGAGCGGCTGTGGCTGCCAATCGCCTGATGGATGCCCTTAACAATAATGGTGTTAAGGCTAAGATGCTGGTGCGCGACAAGGAAACCGAGGACATCACCGTGGTTGGCTTGCCTCGCTCACTCAAGTTGCAATGGAATTTTCTCTGGGAGCGCTGGTGCGCCTTCTGGCATCTCCATTTCTCCAACCTGCATTTGTGGGAGATAGATATGGCTGCCGCTGGTTCCGACATCACCAAGCTGAGGGAGTTTCAAGAGGCTGACGTCATCCATCTCTCTTGGATCAATCAGGGTATGCTCTCGCTCAAGGGTATCCGCAAGATACTGAAGAGCGGCAAGCCTGTGGTGTGGACCATGCATGATCTCTGGCCAGCCACCGGCATCTGTCATTATGCCCGTGGCTGCAATCGCTATGGCTCCAGTTGCGGCAACTGTCCGCTGCTGCCTCACAAGGGTGGCAAGAACGATCTTTCGGCTCAGGTGTTCCGCAGAAAGAAGGAACTTTATCAGCACTGCAACATCTCCTTTGTGAGTTGCAGTCGATGGCTGGAGAAGCAAGCCAAGAGTAGCGGGCTCTTCGTGGGGCAGCGCGTCACCAATATCCCTAATCCGATAGATACCCATGTGTTCTGTCCGATGGACAAGGCAGAGGCTCGTCTGCGTGCCGGTCTTCCTGCCGATAAGCATCTCATCCTCTTTGTGTCACAAAAGGTAACCGATGAGCGCAAGGGCATGAAGTATTTTGTGGAGGCTATTGACAAGTTGGTGGCTCAATATCCTGCGGTGAAGGACAATACCGCCATAGCCATCTTGGGCGGTCATTCCGAGGAGGTTACGCTCACCCTGCCATCTTACTCGCTGGGCTATGTGAGCGATGAGAAGCGCATCGTGGATATCTACAATTCGGTAGATGTCTTCGTGCTGCCATCCCTGGAGGATAATCTGCCTAACACCATCATGGAGGCAATGGCATGTGGAGTGCCAAGCGTCGGCTTCAAGGTGGGCGGCATCCCAGAGATGATAGACCATCAGAAGAACGGATATGTGGCTAACTATCGCGATACCAATGATTTGGCTCAGGGCATCCACTGGGTGTTGGAGGAGGCAGACAAGGAATTGCTCAGCCAGGCGTGCCTGCAAAAGGTATCTCATAACTATTCGCAGCATGCGGTGGCTCTCCGATACATCGAAGTGTACAATCAGGCTATGGCCTTCAAGAATTACAAATTATAAACCAAATAAATCGGGCTGATTATGATTAAGTTTACGATCGTAACCTGTACGTTCAATGCCGAGAGAGTGTTGCAGCGTACCCTGGATAGCATTCAGCGACAGAGTTATTGCAACATCGAGCACATCATCATGGACGGCGGTTCCAAGGACAAGACGCTAGCCATGGTGAGAGCTTACCAGCACAAGACGCTTGTGGGCGAGAATGCCCATGAGATAGTTGTGGTGTCGGAGCCCGACAAGGGACTTTATGATGCTATGAACAAGGCCATCGACCGAGCCACGGGCGATTATCTGGTCTTCATGAATGCCGGCGATGTGTTCCCTTCCGAGGACACGCTGGAGTATGTGGAAGGTTGCGTGGGAGAGGGCGAGGTATTGCCGGGCGTGCTCTATGGCGATACCGACATCGTAAATGAGGAGGGTCATTTCTTGCGCCATCGTCGCCTGTCGCCTCCTGCCCGTCTCACCTGGCGTTCGTTCATGTGGGGCATGTTGGTGTGCCATCAGTCCTTCTATGCTCGCACCGGTATAGCCAAGCATATCCATTACGACTTGAATTATCGCTATTCGGCAGATGTAGACTGGTGTATTCGCATCATGCATGAGTCAGCCCGTCAGCATTTGCCGCTGCGCAATGTGAATGCCGTCATCACCAATTTCTTGGACGGTGGCATGACCACCCAGTATCATAAGGCGTCGCTCAAGGAGCGCTTCCGTGTGATGCGCCATCATTATGGCTTGCTCACCACCCTCCTGGTCCATGCCTGGTTTGTGGTGAGGGGAGTGGTAAAGAGGTAGATTTGAGCACTCCTTTTCATATAGAAAAAGAAAAGTTTGCGAAATTTGCTATCACTGCTATCACTTTTTGATTGTAGTGAAAGCTTAATACGTTGATATTTAGTGATATATGTCTTTTTGTAGGAGTGATAGATAGCCCTAAAAATGCGGGCTGTCTATCACGCTGCTATCACTTTGCTATCACACTCTCTAGTTCTTGTTCTCTCCCTATTAGCATAGCTGTATTTGTTGTTATTTCTGTGTGCAAAGATAATTATTTATTTTGAATTATGCAAATTGCATAATGTGATTTGCATAATTTAATATTATTATCCCGTTGTTTAGAGATTAGTACCTAGTTATTACAGAATCTTCTACCTCGTACTAGGCGACGGTTTCAAGCCTGAAACTCAGAGTTTCACCCAGTGAAACTCGCAGTTTCTTGGTGAGAAACTTTTGGTTTGAACCAATGACTCGATTGGTTCCTATAGCATACTCATTTCCTTAATACGGCATTCAGAAGGAAGAAACACGGCATTAGTAGCCCTCGATCTCCGAGCGTGGGCATCCTATTAGATAGTATTTTACAAACTTGACAGATTTGTTGATAGAATGGAAAATCGCCAATGGAGTGATAGCAAAGTGATAGCAGCGTGATAGATAACCCCCATTTTTTGGGTTATCTATCACGCTTGTTAAAAGTCTTATGTTGTTAAATGTCAATGCATTAAGCATTCATTACTATCAAAAAGTGATAGCAGTGATAGCAAATTTCGAAAACTTTTCTTTTTTCTATGCGTTGAGAAGGAAACAATCTTAGGGTGTTTAGATTGAAATATAGCGGAAAAAGAAGGATGTTGGCAGGCTGATAATATGCTCCAACCTGCACTGTGCGCCCAAACATGAAGAAAAATAGAAAAAAGTTAAGAGAATTTATACAAGTTAAGAGAATTTTTACTACCTTTGCAGATGAGTTGGAGCGATGGGCTGTGACCTGTTGCAATGAAAACTCACAATTTGATAAGAATGAGCGTTAAAGATATTACCCTTCTTCGAAATCCGGAAAATTTCAACCAACAAGGGTGATGGCAATAACGCTCACGCTATGGTGTATTGTATCCTTTCGTTTCGAAAGACACAATATCTTCTGTGGCGTGGGCTATTGTGTCATTGTTTGTTGGTGGGCTATTTCCGGAGCCTCGAAGAAGCAATGTCCAATAGTTCCCACGCCCTTACAATTTACTAACAGCTAACTTCTGGGAAACAGTTTGCAAAATGTGCATAGCATAACATGCAAATACACAATGCTTTAAAGAGGATTTACCTCTGCTTAATAATCACATTACTACCCCTAGTTTCTTACGGGCAGAGCAAGATGTCTGTGTCTGACTTCTATCTGGATGAGAAAGATCTTGATGCCAATACGGAAGGTACCTTGGAAAGAGATCAGAATGGCGATAAATGTGCCCTGATAAAAATTAAAACTACAGAAAAAGGTTTTAGCTTCGAGAATGGTACTTTAGGAGTATTTAAAACTGATGAGAGCAAAGTAGCAGAAGTGTGGGTATATTTGCCTCATGGTTCGAAACGCTTGGATATCAAGCATCCTGAGCTGGGAGAGATTAATTATGAATTTCCAATGACGGTCAAAAAGGCTAAGACTTATGTTATGAAATTAACTACCGATAAGGTCTTTACTGCGACTTTTGATGACAATAAGTTTCAAAAGTTGATACTCCATATTACTCCAAGTAAAGCCAAGGTTAAGATAAATGGCTCTATTGAGAATGTGGAGGATGGTAAGCTGGAAAAGGAATACTCCTTTGGTAGGTATCGCTATATTGTGTCTGCTGACCGATACCATGACCATGAAGATACTATTACTATCAACAATCCTAATGCTCCACAAGAGAGAACGATTCATTTGAAGCAAGCTTTCGGATGGTTGAAGTTTGAAAATTTCAAGGCTTTGGGGAATGCTCGTTTATATGTTGATTTCGAAAACAACATGGGATTGATTACAAGTGAGCCTTTCTCTATTAATAGTGGTTCGCATACCTTAAAGATAGTGAAGCCTCTCTATGAAAATTATGAGCAAGAGTTTATCATTAGTGATAGTGTAACAACTACGTTATCGCCCATGATGGTGAAAAATTTTGCCGTAATCTCATTGGAATGTGTGGATAAGAATGCCGAAATCTGGATTGATGATGTGAAAAAAGCTATAGGCGCTTACACGGATAGCTTGGGAGCTGGTACTCATAAGATAGAGTGTCGCAAGAAATATCATACGTCTACTTTCCAAGAAATTAAGGTGGTAAAGGATGTCAACAGTTCTTATACCTTAGACGCGCCCGTTCCTATTTGTGGCTCGATAATCATTAATACTAGCGTCCCAGCCCAGGTTGTTGTTGATAATAATCCTGCTTCTTCTCCATCAAGAGAGTATCGAAATGATAAAGTGTTGATAGGAGAACATAAGGTCATTGTACGCCAAAAGGGATATAAGACACAAACATTTGACTTGACTTTGGCAGGCGAGGGTGATAGCTTTAAGCGAGACATCGTAATGGAGCCAATTATCAACGTTAGCTTTGAGTCAAATCCTAGTGGATCTGTATTGTATGTAGATAGAGAAAAAGTAGGTACTACACCAGTTAGCCTTGAGCTCAAGTCGGGCAAGCATAATATACAGATTTTACACAATGGCTATTATAGCTATGATGGTGATGAGAAGTTTATTGTAGATGGTAAGAAGTTCTACAAGAAGTTGCGCAGAATATATTATCACAACTCCGACTTCTATATGGAAGGCTTTGCGCAAGCTGGTACTTTTATGGCTTATGGTGCAGCAATGGGTGCAGAAATATACGGATTTAATATCGAGGCATTCTATAAGGGAGGCTTTGATAAGGAGACGGTTTATGCTTCAAGTATGCCTTCGGATGATAATGCTTCTGTTAGTGATGCTGGTGCTCCTACACAGTATGACTTTAAAGTGAAGCAGGGCTATGGCGGCAAGATGGGATATGCTATCAATCTGCATAACCGATGGAGAATTACGCCACAAGTTGGTGCAGGATATTCTGAGATATCCTCAGGTGATAGTTATAGCTCAGAGACTACCTATGTGCTCAGTGGATTGGCAAACATCAAGTTCCAGTTTGCGCTCTGTCAAAATGTTAGTTTGACATTGAGCCCAGAATATTCTATGGCTTTGTCTAAGGGCAAACTATATGAGAAACTGGCTGAGATATCAACAAAGATTAAGGGATGGGGCGATGGCTTCAATTGCTCTTTAGGTTTAAATATATTCTTCTGATTATGAGAACAAGTAAGTTTATACATTGCATGGCAATCTTCCTGGCAGCATTGGCTTGTACCGGCTGCAAGGAAGAAGGTAATTTAGCGGAAGGGAACTATACTTTTTCGCTCAAGGCGCATTATCTTAAGATTTCACCATATCAATATAATTTCCCAGCCAGTACGAATACTACTTATGGCAGTACTGTTGGGCAGGGACAAGTTACGTCTATGGAAACTCCTTGGAAGTTTGTGGGTATGCCAGATTGGTTGTCGGTGGATGTGATGAGTGGAAATGCTGATCAGACAGTGAATTTCTCTGCGGCAGATAATCCTTCTGCAGATGGTTCTAGAACGAGTGTCTTTTATCTGCAATCTACTGATCCTGAATGGACCTACAAAACTGGTGTGAGCGTAAGCCAGAATGCTGCAACGCCATACGTAAAGTTAGTTTCAGATAATTCCACGTTGTCTTTTACGGGTAGTCGTAGTACACAAGAAATAAGTATAGAGAGTAATTGCACTCCGACTGTAGAAGTTACCAGAGGAAGTTCATGGATTCATGCTTCTTTATCTTCAGACAAGAAAACTGTCTCTATCAGTGTTGATGAGAATACTTCTGGTAGTTCTAGATATGGTTATGTAAGTGTTAGAGCTAGTTATGATAGCAGTTTTTCTGTTTTGGTCAATCAGAGCATGGCTACGATGGGTGCAGAATCTAGCCAGTTGAATTTTGACAATACGGCTGCAACTTATAAATTGGCAATTACTTCTGAGGCATCATGGACTACTTATGTTTCAGATAGTTGGATTTCTGTATCACCGACAAGTGGCAGTGCGGGAACTTCACAGGTAGAAGTTTCTGTGACACCTAATACGGGTGTAGCGCAAAGAGATGGCTATGTAAACTTTATGGTTGGGACAAGCCAGATTTTTAAACTTGTGGTGCATCAAAAGGGTATCTATATAGATGCTGGCGAAGACTGGCTGGATATACCATCTACTGGTGAGAGTCGCAAACTCAATGTGAAGAGTAATACCGGCTGGACGGTAACTTCTGATTCCGAGTGGATTAAGGTTTCTCCAAAATCGGCTTCTGGTGAGAAGGAAATTACTGTGACTATTGCAGACAACCCATCTTTGTCTGAGCGCAGTGGTTACCTGACCTTTGTTTCCGATGCAAATAATATTAAGGAAAAGAAGATGGTTCGCCAAGCAGGTAAAACTTTCTCTGTGGAGACCACAGTCGTAAACTTCTCTGATAAGTCAAGTACATCTTTGTTAGACATCAATTCTGATGGTGCTTGGAATGCAGTAAAGCAAGAAGACTATCCTTGGTTTGATATCACACCAGTTACTGCTGATGGAGTATCCAAACTTCAGATTACAGTGCAAGAGAATAATACTACCGAGGAAAGAACGGGTTATGTGAATGTTAGCTTGTATGACAAGACTTATCAGGTAGCAGTGCATCAAGATAGCAAGTACTTGAATGTAAATGCTAGTGCATTGAAGTTTGGTTCTAAGGGAGGAAACTCGGAAGTGGAAATCGCTACCAATGAAGATTGGAAAGCTACTATAGAAAACAATGCTTCGTGGCTCTCGATGGATAAAACTGAAGGCACAGGAGATTGTAAGTTTAATGTAACTGTTAGTGAAAATGCTACCGTCAATGCTCGTAAGGCTTATATTGACGTAGTCACGAATATAGCTGGCAATACAAGACTTAATTATGAGCAGGCTGGCAGATACTTAAATGTAGATAAGTCTGATTTCACATTCTTCGCCAAGGGCGGAACTTCTACTCTGACAACCATTTATACAGATGGAACTTTTAAATTCTCGCAAGAAGGTGGATGGTTCCAGGTCAATAAACTGTCAGATAATACTTTCACTGTGACGGCTACCGAAAACAAAACAAATTCTGAGCGTACAGGTTCTATAACGATAGAGGTTACGGACTTGGTAGAGGGAGAGCTGAAGGTAGTGCTTCCTGTAATGCAGGTGGAGAACGGTGTGACATTTACCAAGGGAGACTTCACTTCTGATAAGAATTGGAATCTCTCAGAAGGTCATAATGCTACCATCACAGTGATAGGATTCTCAGGAGATAAGTCTTGGAATGTGAATCCAAATCTATCAACAACCTTTGAGTTTACAGGATATGGAAATGATAGCAATTGGAATAAAAAGCCAGGCAGCAACAATGCAATAACAGGAACAGAATTTACAACAGATAACAATTGGAATAAACAATAAAAAAGATACGGATATGAAAATGTTAAGAAATTTATTGAGTGTAGCATTCGTTATGGCGAGTGCCCTCACAGCATTTACAGCATGTTCATCTAGTGACGACTTGAGTTCAAAGACTCAGGCAGACAAGGATGGTCTGCATACCATTACCATGAAATTGGTGGGTGGATGCGAGCAATATGATGCAAAGGGACAGAGTAGAGCAGCTGGTGAAACAAGTGTGAGCTGGGCTGATGGTGCCAAACTTTACTTGCAGTTCTCTAATGGCGACAAATTGGTCTCTGGTAATGCCACATATAGTGAGGCTACTGGTGCTTGGACTGTTAGCTATTATGGAATTTTAGCTACAGATGCAAGTGCTACTTGCCAAGCATATTATTTCGATAATACAACAGCAGGTAATGGAGAAGTAGTGCAGTTGAGTGCTAATAGTGCTATCTATGAGGATGCCAATGGTACCTATGTTTATGATGGCGAGAACCTTACTGTTAGAGCAAACTTGAAGCCGAAGACAGGTAGAATGAGATTTACTGGTATTAAAGGTACTGCCCTTGCATTGACTGGTATTACTTATTATGCTAACTATGACCCTTCAACAAACTTGTTCTCAACTTCTGCTGCAGCAGTAAATACAACAATAGATAAAACATCTGGTTATACACCTTATATATATGGTTATTTCACAGATGCTGAGTCTCCATCTTTGGGCTTAGTAGCAAATGGTAGTGAGGCATATACAATGGCTTGTCCTTCTACAATGTACCAGACGGGAGAGAGTGGCTACCTAGATGTACCAACAGAGGGTAGTCATAATGGCTGGGCAACAGGCTTAAACTTTGCAGTAAATGGTGTTAGTTTCAAGATGCTTCCTGTTGTAAATAGTGATGGTAAAGGTTTTTATTTGCTTGGTGAAACAGAAGTTACTGAGGGATTGTATTATGCGGTTATGGATGGTGTAACAACAACTCCTAATAAACCAATTGCAAACGTATATTATGAGACGTTTAAGTCTTTTGTTTTAAAATTGGCTACTCAAACTTCTTTGCCATTTCGCTTTCCGACAAGAAGTGAATGGTTATATGCGGCAAGAGGTGGTGCTAAATCATTAAATTATACATATTGTGGCGGAAATACGCTTGATGATGTAGCATGGTATAGTGGAAATACATCTACAGTTCAGAATGTAAAACAAAAGCAGCCAAATGAATTGGGTTTTTATGATATGAGTGGAAATGTGGCAGAGTTTACTTCTACGATACATTCTACAAGCTGGTATCATAGTTATTATTATTGCGGAGGCTCTTACAAATCTGAAGCTAGTGCTGTGGAAAAAACAAGCTCATCTTACAAACAGGTTGATAATGACTTTGTAGATCCAGGTGTTGGTCTTCGTCTTGCCCTTACATTGAATTAATAAACAAGTTTCAAATATGAAAAGAATTATTATGTTATTAATGGCGATGGCATTGATTATGCCATCTGCCATTGCTCAGAACAACAAGGCTCTTGAAAAGGAGCTGAAGAAAGAGTATAAGAATCGTATTAAGGCCTTGAATAAGGAAGGCTGGAAGCTCTATGGCAGCAGCCGTTCCATAGAGGTGGCTCTCCTTACACACTATGACAAACTCGGCAAACTCGGCGAGAGAGGTCGTGAGGTGATGGGCGAGGCTTCTAAATTCAAGTCTAAGAATGTGGGTAAGCAGACTGCCATCAATAATGCTTGTAACACCTATGCTCGCGAAGCAGGTTCACATGTACGTGGTCGTATCGTTTCGGATATGGCAAGCATGGCGGAAAATGTGGCTGGTGAGTTCGACCACTTCTATGCTGCATACGAAACTACAGTAGAGAAGGAAATCAAGGGCGAGTTGCAGGAATCATATTCTGTGATCAAGGATAATGGTGATGGAACTTTTGCCATGCAGGTTTACTTTATTGTAGATGAAGATGCTGCCACAAGAGCTAGAATCCGTTCTATGGAAAATGCTTTCAAGGAGAGCGAGGCTGCGCAGAAGTATGCTAGCAAGGTAAGCGAATTCGTGAAAGAAGGATTTGATAAAGAATAATTCGAAAAGTATAAATTTAACGATTTAATATTGTATAGACGAGAAATGAAGTATATTTGGACTATAGTATTTTTGCTGTCGGCACTCACCATCCATGCACAAAGCTGGGATGATGTGAAGGCTAGTAAAATCTATCTCTATGGCGAAGGTTGGGGCAATACATTGAGTGAGGCTGACAAGCAGGCTCTTGCCGATTTGATCAGTAAAATCTCTATGAATGTTTCTAGTGTAACGAATCAAACGGAGCGTGAAACCGTGAAGGGCGACAAACTGGATTCTAATTCCGACTTTCAGTCAAGTATACAGACATATTCTCAAGCTACATTGACCAACACGGAGCGTATCGTGCTCAAAAATGAGCCAAACGCCCATGTTGGTCGATGGATTAAACGCTCTGAAATTCAAAAGATTTTTGAGTCCAGAAAACTCAAGATTACGGATTTGGTAGAGACTGCTGTTAAGGCAGAGCAGGCATTGAAGATAGACAATGCTTTGCGTTGCTATTATTGGGCAAACTTGCTCTTGAAGTCTTTGCAGAATCCTAATGAGATGACTTACGAAGACGAAGATGGCAAGCAGCATGTACTAGCTGTTTGGATACCAGAGCAGATGAATAATATCTTTGAAAATCTGAAGGCTTCTTATGCCAAGAATGATGGCAGTGATGTGGAACTGCGTTTTACATACAAAGGTATGCCAGTTGCTTCTGTTGATTATACCTATTTCGATGGCAGGGATTGGAGTAGCATCTATAGTGCCAAGGATGGTGTTGGTATCTTGGAGCTGCCTAGCAATTTCAGTAATAAGCAGTACCAACTGAAATATGAGTTTGAATATAGAGGACAGGCACATATTGACAGGGAGCTGGAAAGCGTGATGAATACAGTGAAGTCTATTCCACTGAAGAATGCCTATGTCAATGTGAAGGCAAATAAAGTGGTGGAAACAGATGTGGCATCAAGCATGCAACAGCAGCGTTCTGTGAAGTTGGCTAGTATCTTGCAGAAACCTATAGCTGGTGCAGATGATTATTATCAAGTGATCCAAAGCGTCATTGACGCCATCAAATCGAGAAAGTATGATAGCGTAAATGATAAGTTTACGGCAGATGGCTTGGATATATATAATCGCCTCATTAAGTATGGCTCAGCTCGTGTTATAGGTACGCCAACAATCAATATCTACCAAGATGGAGGTTACGTGGTAGGCAGAGGATTGCAGATGTCTTTCTCCTTCAAGAATGGAGTAAGAAAAGCTTTTGTGGAGGATATTGTCTTCACATTTGATGAAAACAAGAAGATAGACAACATCTCTTTCGGCTTGGGTCAGCAGGCTGAAACCGATATCTTAGGTAAGGGCGTGTGGGCAGAAACGGCTCGTAAGGCGATCATGGATTTCTTGGAAAACTATAAGACTGCCTATGCCCTTAAGCGTCTCGACTATATCAAGACTATCTTTGATGATGATGCAGTCATCATCACTGCTAAGGTAGATAAGAAGTCTGTGATGACCAAGAATAGAGAAGGTGTGGCAAAGATAGAAAATAATAAGATTATCAAGTATAATCGTCAGACCAAGGATGAGTATATCCGAAACTTGGCGATGTGCTTTGCTAGCAATGAGTTTGTTAACATTCGCTTTGCTAATAATGATGTTATTAAGTTGGGCAAGGGTGGTGAGATGTATGCCATCCAAATCTCTCAAGATTATTACTCCACCAATTATGGTGATAAGGGTTATCTCTTCTTGATAGTCGACATCAACAATCCCAAGCAACCTCTCATCAAGGTTCGTACTTGGCAGCCAGAAAAAGATCCAAACTTTGGACTTTATGGCCCTGGAGATTTTTAACGTTTAAAGCATAATGATTATGAACCAGAGACATTTATTTCTTAGCATGTTAGCGATGCTAACCATGATGCTGTTCTCTTGTACAAAGACGGAGAATGGCAATGTTGAGTACATTCCTTTTCAAGAGACCAAAGATGGTCAGTGGGGAATGATTTCAATGGATGGCAAGGTGCTATTCAAAGAAGAGTTTAAGAACAAACCTACAGTGGTGCGGGATGGAAGATTTTTTGTGCGTACCAAGGAGGGGACATGGGAGATGTATGATGCTACCGAGAAGCCAAAGAAGATAGGGGCTGATTATGCTCATACTTCTGGATTCCGTAATGGAAGAGCTCTGGTTGCAGTTAAGAATCAGCCGGTTTCTATTATAGATACAGAAGGTAAAATAGTTAAGCTATTGGATAAAATCGAAGGTAAGATAGTGGAAGGTGTAAATGCTTTCGATGGAGGATATGCAATCTTTTTGACTTCTGATTCATTGGTTGGTGCAATCAATCAAAATGGTGATTGTGTCATAAAACCAGAGTATTGCTATATGAGTTCTTGTGGCGATGGAAAATTTATTGCGATCAAAGACCTGTATAGGAAAGATATTCAAAAAGAAAAGAAAGATAAGGTGAAATTTTCTGTATTGGATACAAATGGAAAGACCCTATTTGAATTCTCAGGAGATAAGTATGAGGACTTTGGTCAGCAATTCGTAGATGGTAAACTTGCGGTCTGTGTGAAGAAGGATGGCAAGAAGGCATGGGGAATCATCAATGATAAAGGTGAAACTATTGTAAAGCCATCAGAAAAGCTGAAGAACATCGGCTCTATCCAAGGTGATGTCTTTACTTATAATAATGGTGATGGTTGGGGGTTGATGAATATTAAGGGTGAAACCTTGATTCGTGCTAAATATGAACAACTTTACTATGATGTTGACAATACCTTGGTTGCTGTAGTAAAGAATGGCGATTCCTATGAATACAAATACATCGATGAAAAGGATAATCAAATAGGTAACGATACCTATGTAAAGGCAACTCTGTTCTCTATGTTTGATGTCAAGCATGCATTGGTAAAGCCAAATGATAAGATATACTCAATCATTGATAAGCAAGGAAATCAGTTGGACGGACTTCCTGATATTACTGAAATCAGTACTTACGAGGGTGAAGATTTCATCGAGAGTGACTATGTGGATATAGGTAAACTTATTGCTGGGTTTGGCATCTCTCAGAATGGATTGATAGGCTTGACATTTAAATCAACTCCACAACAAGTTGTAAATATGGAGGTTGAGCTTGGTTGGGCAGTTGGTGATAAAAACCATAAGGAAGGAAGCCCTTATTGGTATGATTTCAAGGATAATGTTCAATTATATAAGGATGTGGAGGGCATTCGTGGAAATGTATTTGTAGACTTTACTGGCAAATTGAGTAGACAGACTTACCGTACTAAGAGGGTTATTGATTACACATTTGGTGACTACTATTGGTATCATGACGACAAGATTCCTACGGGTTATGTTTGGAATAAAGTTACTCCAAGTATGTTTGCGTTGATAATTGGTAATGGTGGAAGAATGCATGGTAAATTGCGTACATTATTCAAGTCTCTCAGTGAGCATTTTAAGAAATTTGGAAAGGTAGCCAAAGAAAACAATGGGGCTGTTGTTCTTACACTTAATAATGGGCTTAGAGCACTTGTTTATATGGAAAAAGATAAAGTAAGTGCATATTGGGGAGATTTGAAACCAGTTAAGGATATTGATATAGATAAGTATAAAGATGTTGAAGAGGAAGGCGCTTCTGATGACTCCTCTTATGGTTATCTCAACAATGACTTTGCTGATGAGGAAGCTGTAGATACGGCAGCTCTGGATACAACATATTAAAGAAATGTTTGCCCGCGGAAACCAGTGTTTTCGTGGGCGTTTTCTTTCTAATAGCGAGCTACAAGGGGTTATCAAGAATTTTGATAACCTAAAGAACTCAAATATTCTAGAGTTATACCCCATACATTTCAAATGTAGCAACTTACCGCCTTTGTTGGTGGCAAATGCTTCAAGCACTTGAGCGTGTTAATAAAGGATAAAATTGGGGATTTTGCAGATGAGCGTATTTAAAATAAAGATTTACAGTTAGTTACATTACTTATGCTATAGCCCTCGTGATAGCAATTTACGCAAACTTGCCGAAATCCGCAATTTCTTTTTACCCATTTTTGCCGAAATCCGCAAAATGTTTAGGGATAAAATAATATGTATAAATAGAAATACAATATGATTTTCCCCATCACTTTATAGGGATTTTCCACTTTGCTATCTCGGAGATTCTTTATATTTTTGCAGCATGAAATCGCTAGGAAGCGACGCGAGATTAGTAAAATGACAATTAGTAATGCTTAAAGAATGACGATTATGAAAAAAGTGATTTTTGGTTTGGTGGCACTGCTCATAGCTACTCTGCCTACTTCGGCTCAAAACTATAAGGACAGCAGATATTACAACCAGCGTACCGGACATCTGGACTACAATAAGCGAAATGGATGGAATGGAGATAGGGGATTTAGTAGAAATGACAACTACTTCGGATTCCGTATCGGACCTGCATTCTCCTATGTGAACTCGGACGACTCCAGACTGGATGGCGGTAAATGGCAGGCGGGACTCAATGTGGGCGTAGTGGCTGGCATCTCGCTCACCGACCAGCAACCTCTCTATCTGGAAACAGGACTCTCATATACTGAAAAGGGTGGCAAGAAAAAACTCTCCACAGGTAAGAAGATGACTTATGATCTCAACTACCTGGAGATACCGCTGGTGTTGAAGTATCAATATCATGTGGCCCCTCACTTCTCTATCCAACCTATGGTGGGAGGATATTTTGCTGTGGGAGTGGGCGGCAAGATCAAAAATTTTGAGGACCGTGAGGCGCAAAACTCTTTCTCTGACAGCAATTTCCGACGCACAGACGCTGGACTTCGACTGGGATGCGGCATCGGGTATGATATGTTTTATGCCGACCTGACCTATGACATCGGTCTTGCCAATATCTGTCACGATACCTTTGATACCTCTCATAATGGAGCCTTGATGCTCAATGTGGGTGTGAACTTCTAAGATTCTCTAAACAGTTGATAACCATCAGAGTATATTCTCTGATGGTTTTTTCTTCTAATTCCTGGATATGCTCGGGAGCCAAGGCTTGCAGTGGCTCCAGGCAGTCTAGTTGGAGCATCGTGGCGATGGGGAGAAGCTTGTGGGCTGCCATGCCTATGGCTGAGGTGTTGAGCGATGGAGCGGTTAAGGCTGTTTTCAGTGTAGACTCATAATGGCTCATTTCTTCCTTCACCGTCTGTATGAGTTCGGCTTCTGCCTCTGGGTCGTCGCCGGCAAAGGCGAGGAACGGGGCAAAGAGAGATTGCTTCGCTTTGCTCTTGTTCTCAGGGACTTGCTGATTGATAGCTTTGCTAACTCCCAATATCTCTTGTAGCTTTTCTATGCGGAATGGCTTGAAGAGGCAATTGTCGAAGCCTGCTTTCTGGAGCTCTTCTAGGATGCTGGAGTCGTGGGCTGTCATCGCCACAACCTTCATCTGGGAGTGGTTGATGTGGCGGATGAAGTCCATGCCGTTCATTTCGGGCATCTCGATGTCTAGCAGCATCAGCGATGGCTGCTCATCATGGAGCAGGGTGAGGGCTTCGGACACGTGGAGGCAAACGAATACCTGCCAGGTATCGCCTATTATTCGGTGAAGCATCTCTTGCAAAAGTTGTAATTGCAGTTTGTCGTCATCAAGGATGAGTAGCTTTTTGTTTCTGAAGCTCAATGGCTTATTCTCTTTCTCGCTCATGTCTTTGGGCTGAAGTTGAGCTCCTTTTTTGGGTTTCTTGTCAGTATCGGCTGCCTTCTTGATAGGCAGGATAACTGTAAATTTAGAACCTTTCCCCACTACTGATTCCACTTGGATATTGCCACCCAGCAGGCTTATCAGCTCATGTGTGATGGAGAGTCCCAAGCCTGTGCCCTCTATGCCTTGCGCACTCTTCAGACGAGTGAATGCTTGGAATATTTTCTGTGTTTCTTCTGCAGTCATTCCCTTGCCTGTATCTGCTACGCTGAGAGTGAGCTGGTTATTCCAAGATGCTGTTACCAGAATGCTGCCGTGGTCTGTATATTTGATGGCATTGCTGAGCAAGTTGTTAATAATCTGGTGGATACGGAAAGCATCTCCTAGATAGAATGTCTCTCTATCAGGAGTATGATCTGTTATGTGACAATTTATAGTCAGCCCCTTTTGGTGGGCTTGCAGGCTAAATTCTTCTACGCTCTGCTGGATCAGATGGGCAGGGCTGAAGCGTTCGGAATGTATCTGTATCTGCTTGTTTTCTAACTGGTGATAGTCTAGGAGTGAGGCCACGAGTTGGGAGAGATGGGTGGCGGAATGCTTCATGTTGTTGAGGCATTGGATGGCTCTTTCGCCTTTCACATCTTCCTTGAGCAGATCGATGAAGCCTGAGATGGAAGCAGCTGGGGCTTTGATGTCGTGGGTGATGGTCAGGAGCAGTCGTTCTCTCTGCTTCATCACTCTCTGTATCTCTTCGTTGGCAGCCTTGATTTCTTCGTTGGCTTTTTCCAAGTTCTCTCGATAGAGTCGTTCTTTCTTGCTGTCTTGCCAGATGTAAGTGAAGAGGATGAGGACGGCTACGATGGCGATGATGGCTAGCAATTCTATCTGCCATAAGAGATGCTGGCGGGCTTGCATAGCCTGGTGGATAGACTTTTGCATCTCGCTTCTTTCTCGCTGGTGAATGTCGTTGAGTTGCTGGGCGGAGCGCAGGGCTAGCTGGGCGTTGGCTATCTGTAGATCCCTCATCTCTCGCGAAACGGCTTGCGCTTTATCTTGGTGCGCTGATTTCTCTTTCTTGTCTATCTGCTCCAGAATATCCGCAACGTTTTCTGCTACATTGACAGGGGTGATGGTATCTATAACAGCGTGATTGCTGTCGCGATGAACGCTCAGGGTTTCGGCATGCTCTTTCTTGAAGGCATCGGCTAGGCGACGGAAAAATCCCCTCTTCGACTTGGTGATTTCCACTGTAGTGCTCTGTGCCTCATGCGTTTTTGCTACTTTCTGATGCACCACTACCGAGTCTTTGCCATTGTTTAGTTCGTTCATCTTCTGCTTCAGGTAGCTTTTGGGATCTTTCTCATTGAGCACATCAGAGAGTCCATGTAGGCTGTTTTGCTCTTCCTTCAGCAAGGCGGTCATCGTGCTGTCGGCTTTCTCTCGTTTTTGGATATATTCTTGAGAGGCTTGGTTGATGGTGAGGATGCTCTGGGTGTTGATGTACACCAGCCAGATGGCAGCAACGAGTACCACGACTACCGCTGCATAGCCGAGTGCCACTTTGAGAGGAAGATTATTCTTTGCCATATATCTTATTCGTTTACTTCTTTATACCTTATTATATATATAGGATGCTTACGGCTGCAAAATTACAAAAAAATAATGGAAATAAGGAGCGCATAGGGTGGAAAATGAAAATACCAGCCCTCGTTTGATAGAAGGCTGGTATTTCAAAGCGACGCGTTTTTTACTGTTTTCTTGTAGATGATTTACTCTGCTGTAGCAGTTGGATTAACTGATGTAGAGTCGGCTACAGGAGCCTCTTCCATACTGAGAGTAGAGTCTGTAGATACTGTGCTGTCTGCTGGAGCTACTGAGTCTACAGGCTCTGCTGTTGTCATGTTTACCATCTTGTTAGCTGCGAATACGTTGCTAACTGAAACCATTGCTACTGCTGCGATAACTGCAAAAACTAACTTTTTCATAATCTTGTTATTTTTAAATTTGTGAATAAAATATTTTTTACTATCTAACCGAATCTCATGTCATTGACTGAGTTCGCTAAATAGTAAGACAATGGGTGTGCCAAAAACGTGTGAAAAGTTGTAATCGCTTGATTATAAGCTCATGACATAGTGTATGCCAAAAATGTGTATGTGTGGAAAGTGTGGAAAGAGTGTGGAATAATTCCCCAAAAAGTTGGGGAATTAGTTCTACACAGTATTGGGGAAGGCATGCCAATTGCAGCCTTACATCTCGTATTTCTTCATTTTATTGTAGAGCGTTTTGCGATCTACGCCCAGTAGTTGGGCTGCTTTGCTCTTGTTGCCATGGGTAGCTCTGAGAGCTGCTGCAATGCTGGCTTGTTCGTCTTGCTCGTTGTGAAGTGCCATGTTGCTTGGTGCTTCCATGTGTCCCATTACTTGGTTCAGTTCGTTGATGCCGATGTATTTCCCTTTGGTGAGCAGGGTGGCACGCTTCATCACATTGTTGAGTTCTCGCAGATTGCCTGGCCAGTCGTAGGAGGCTATTCGCTCTGACGCCTTGGCATCGAGCCCCAGTACATTTCTGTTGAGCTCTTCGTTGGCATGCTTGATAAATAGGTTGGCAAAGAGGAAGATGTCGGCACCTCTGTCCTTGAGCTTAGGCATGAAGATGGTAAATTCATTGATGCGATGATAGAGATCTTCCCTAAACTCGCCTTCTGCTACGCTCTTTTGCAGGTTTTCATTGGTGGCGCATACCAGTCGGATATCAATGCCTATCTCTTGGGCGCTACCCAGTGGGCGAATCTTTCTTTCCTGCAAGGCACGGAGCAGTTGTACTTGTACCTCATAGTTCAAGTTGCCCATCTCATCAAGAAACAAAGTGCCGCCATTAGCCATCTCGAAGGCGCCCTTCTTATCTTGTTCTGCGCCCGTAAAAGCTCCTTTCTTATAGCCGAAAAATTCCGATGCCGCCACGTCTTTAGGTATGGCTCCACAGTCGAGTGCAAAGAATGGCTTGTCTTTTCTTGGGCTTAGTTCGTGTATTCTTCGGGCTACGTATTCTTTGCCCGTACCACTGTCTCCCAGTATCAGTACCGACATTGGGGTGGGAGCCACGAGCGAAACATAACTATATAGTTGTTTGGATACGTTGCTTTCTCCTTCTATATATTTAGGTGTAGCCGTATCTTCTGGCTTATCTTTTGAACTTTCAGCTTTCTGCTCAGCTGATGAGGTTAGTTCGCTTGTATGATTAGCCAAGGCTTCCTGAATCTTTTCTAGCAGAATTTCTGGATGGAAAGGCTTTGCCACATAGTCGGTGGCTCCTGATTTCATGGCAAGCACAGCGTTTTGCACCTCTGCATAGCTTGTCATCACGATGAATGGTATGCAGAGATGTTGCTGGTTGATTCTTTCCAAGAGTACCAGTCCGTCATAGTCGGGCAGGCGGAGATCGGAGAGAATAAGATTTATATTAGGATGTTCATCAAGAAATTTGCTTGCGGCATTGACAGATGTTACTTTCTCTACTTGGAATCCCTTTTTCTTGAGCCAAGTTTGTATCATCAGTCCGAATGTGATGTCGTCCTCTACAATCAAAATGTTTGCCATTGTCTTATTTTCATTTAATTTCAATTGCAAAGATACGAAAAAGCGACTGAAATGCTTTGATTCTTTACAATATTTAGTAAATTATAGACTCTGTTTAAGGGAAAAATAGGTGGCGAAATCTTGTTTTGGTAGAAAAAATATTATTTTTTCTTTTTCCTTGTAAAAAGGGAAAAATTGGACGATTTTTTTCTCGTTTTACCGCATAATGAACGAAAATTCGTAGGAAAGAAACTGTTTCATTCCTCAAATGAGACTATGTGAACAATGCTGTTAATTAGGAAGTTATGCTATTTTGTTGGTTTTTCTTTCTTTCTGGCAGTTTCCAATTGAAAGTGAAACAATCGTCTCGGAGTAAATTATGAAACCGAAGTCTTTTTGGTCGTTGAAAATGCGGATAATAACGAAATTTACCACCCTAAAAGTGAATATTTACCCCTATACGTGTAATATTTCCTCTAATTTTGCACCCAGAAAACAACGAATAGATTAAAATTGTAGACTTATGATACAGGTAAATACAACTTCAGCAGATATGGCAAAATATACAGAAAATGTAAAGATCGCTCTTAAGAACGGTTGCCAATGGATACAACTTCGCTTGTCAGAGACATCTGACGCAGAGTTTGTCAATGTAGCTTCTTCTATTAAGGAGTTGTGTGATGAATATCACGCATACCTTATTATAGAGGATCATGTTCACTTGGTAAAGCAGGTGAAGGCTAATGGCGTACATTTGAGCAATGAGACCAATATCCCAGCAGCTCGCAAGGCTTTGGGTGCTCGTTACTTGATCTGTGTAGATGCCAATAGTAGCAAGGACGCACGTCGTTGCCATGCTATGGGTGCTGATTGCACCAATGGCGATGAGTTGGGGTATAAGATGTTTGAAATGGAAGTATCAGGTTCTCAGGAACTTGCTTACGCTTAAGGATTGCATATACAAACAGGATTGATTTTTTTATAGATAATTTGATTTAAGTTTTAGTGTTATATTTTAGTAAATTGGTATTTGGTTGATTTAAGGTCTAAAAGATAGTATTTTCAGTATTTAATAGGTATTTTAGATAGAATCAGGTGATTTTATAGGTCACTGATTGGGTATTTTATCATCTAGAAAGGTGCTTGTCGGGATGACAAGCACCTTTTCTTTTGTTATTTTTTCAAGAAAAACACGCTGTTCTTATATTTTTGTTGTATCTTTGCAGTGTTTTATGCTTTTATTAGTAATCAGAACAAAGTAGAATGGCAGAATCATTAAAGGAAAAAACGGCAAAGGGGCTCTTTTGGGGAGCCATGAACAATGGAGCGATGCAACTCATCGGTCTCTTGTTTGGTATTGTGCTGGGACGACTGTTGAGTCCTAGCGATTATGGCATGATAGCCATGATAACCGTTTTCTCTTTGATAGCCAATGCTTTGCAAAATTCTGGCTTTATCACGGCTATTACCAATCTGAAGGAACCAACGGACAATGACTACAACTCTGTGTTTTGGTTTAACATCACCGTGGGCAGTTTCCTCTATGTCGTGCTCTTTGTCTCTGCCCCTTGGATAGCTGATTATTATCATACGCCAGCCCTGATACCGCTTTGCCGCTATGCCTTCCTCTCGGTGTTGGTATCGAGTCTTTGCACAGCCCAGTCGGCTTACCTCTTCAAGAATATGATGGTGAAGCAGAAGGCGCAGGCTAGTATCATAGCTACTTTGTCATCCAGCATCGTGGGTGTGGCGATGGCTTTTGCGGGCTTTGCTTATTGGGCGTTAGCCACACAGACCTTGGTGTACAATATCGTGAATACCCTCTTGTTTTGGTATTATTCGCCTTGGAGACCAAGCCTTCGATTTGATTTCGAGCCAGTGAAACGTATGTTCCGATTCAGTTGCAAGTTGCTTGCCACCACCATCACTACACATATTAATAATAATGTGCTCAATATCTTGCTGGGTCACTACTTTACGGCGCATGATACGGGTAATTACAACCAAGCTTCGCAGTGGAACTTCAAGGCTTATTATGTGATACAAGGTATGATCGACTCGGTGGCGCAGCCTGTATTGGTGAGTCTTAGAGAGCAGAAGGACCGCCAGTTGGAGGCATTGCGCAAGTTGATTCGCTTCACGGCGTTCATCTCCTTCCCCCTGATGTTTGGCTTTGGCATGGTGGCTCGTGAATTTATCGTGCTTGCCATCACCGACAAGTGGTTGGCTAGTGCCGAACTCTTGCAGATTCTTTGCATTAGCGGTGCGGTGATACCGATGTGCCAGTTGATGTCTAGCTTGATCGTGAGCAATGGCAAGAGTGGCACCTTCTTCTGGGTTACTTTCTCTTTGGGTATCGTGCAAATCGTCACAATGGCACTCATCTGGCATTGGGGCATCCGCAATATGGTCATTGTCTATGTGGGGCTCAACCTGATATGGCTCTTCGTATGGCAACATTTTGTCAATCGTCTCATTGGCTATCGAGTGTGGATGTTCTTAAAAGACATCCTGCCATTTGCACTTTCTGCCCTAGGCGTGATGGTAGCTACTTATCTTGCCACCATGAGTATCCGTAACTTGGTGTTGCTTTTGCTCTGTCGCATTGCCATGGCAGTGGTGCTTTATTATCTGGTGATGAGAGTGGCAGGAGCAGCGATATTGAAGGAATGTATGGGTTTTGTGAAACGTAAATTGGGAAAATGATGAATACAGAAAAGACCGTCTCCATTATCATGGGAACTTATAATGGCGCTAAATACATCCGCGAGCAATTGGATTCCATTCTTGCCCAGACCTATCCCCTGAAGGAAATCATCATTCAGGACGATGGTTCTACGGATGATACCATCGCCATCTGTCAGGCGTATCAAGAGAAATATCCGATTGTGCATTTCTCCAGGAATGAGCACAATCTGGGATTCAATGCCAACTTTAAGTCGGCTGCTATGAAGGCAACGGGCGATTTCGTGGCTTTCAGCGACCAAGACGATGTGTGGTTTCCCACCAAGATAGAGAAGCAAGTGGCAGCCATCGGCAATCATGATATCTGCTTCTCCACTCATCTGCGAGGGGCTGATATGGAACATACCCATCTGGTGAATCCCCAATACTCGCTGGAGGCATTGCTCTTCTGTGGTTTTGCAGGCCATACCATGCTCTTGCGTAGAGAGTTTATCCAGACCGATGAGTATTGGTTGCCTAAGATGATGTATGATTGGAGCCTTGCCATCTGTGCTCAACTGCATGGAGGCATCGTGATGGTGGACGAACCGCTCAACTGGCATCGTACCAATTTGGCTTCGGCGTGCCATGAGGAGATGCGCAAGGCTGGCAAGAAGATAGATGCTCATCCCACCTATCAGCCTTATCTCTACGGTATCGCCAACTATCGCAGATTGCAAAAGTTGCCCAACTGGAAGATGCTCTATACCTACATATATAGAAACACGAGGGAGCCACGATTTGCCTTGGCGCATCAGATGGCTCGCTACATGTTGCATCGCAACCTCTTGGCACTCTTCTGCTTGTGTTATCTCTGCCTGAAGCATGGTGACAAGATATACTATAGCAAGAACCAGAAGGGACTGATGGGCAAGGTGCGCTCGTTTTGCTATCCGCTGATATTTGCTTATCGCAATACGCAATACAGCCGAGAGTCATGATATGAATAAGATAATTTGTTGAACAATAATAAGATACAGAGTTATGAACATAGCTTTATTGACAGCAGGAGGTGTGGGTAACCGCATGGGACAGGACATTCCCAAGCAGTTTATGACCATCGACAATGTGCCCGTTATCATCTATACGATGCAGGCTTTTCAGAATCATCCGCTGATAGACAATATCTGCGTGGTTTGTCTGAAGGGTTGGGAAGTGGTGCTACAGGCATACGCCAACCAGTTTAATATCACCAAGTTGAAGTGGATATTCGAGGGCGGAGACAGCAACCAGCACTCCATTCGCAATGGCTTGTGGGGACTGCGAGATGCGGGATGCGACGAGGATGACATCATCTTGGTGCATGATGGTGTGCGCCCACTGGTGTCGGAGCGTATCATCACAGAGAACATAGAGAAATGCAAGAAGTATGGCTATGCCATCACGGGCATGATATGCAAGGAGGCTATCATGCAGAAGGTGGGCGACTGTGTGGAGAACATCGAGATACCTCGTGAGCGATTGGTGCGAACCCAGACTCCGCATACCTATCCCCTTGGCACATTGCTCAAGACACATGAGAAGGCTGATGCCAAAGACATTGATGGCACCGTGGCTTCATGTACCTTGATGGCAGAGTTGGGAGTAACCGAACAGCATTTGGTGATGGGATCGGAGAAGAATGGCTTGAAGCTGACTCAGACGGAGGATGTGGAGCTATTTAAGGCTCTGAAGCATACTACCAAGGATGAATGGTTGAAGTAATAGAATACGAAATGAACGCATATATAGAAGATGTAAAGCGAGCTGCGGAGGCTTTTTCTTTGCCTTGGCAAGAGCTTTCTGGCAAGAATATCTTGGTGCTGGGCGCTACGGGATTGATTGGTGGTTGCTTAGTAGACGTGCTGATGCAGCATTTGATGGCAGATGCTACTATGGATTATCACGTATATGCCGCAGGCAGGAATGTGGAGCGTGCCAACAAGCGTTTTGCACAGTATGTGGACAATGCACATTATCACTTTATCCACTTTGATGTAACGGCTCCGTTAGAGTCTGATATTCAGTTCCATTACATCGTGGATGCAGCAGGCGGTGCTTGTCCTCAACTTTATAGCCAAGACCCTGTGGGGGTGATGAAGTCGAATATCTTCGGTGTGGACAATCTCTTGCAGTTTGGCTTGTCGCATGGTTTGCAGAAGATGGTGTATGTATCTTCTGGCGAAGTATACGGCGAGGGCGATGGCAGGGAGTTTACGGAAGATTATAGCGGTTACATCAATCCTACCACCGTCAGGGCGTGTTATCCATCTGCCAAGCGTGCCACAGAAACCTTGTGCGTATGTTATGCCCAGCAGTATGGCTTGGAGGTATCCATTGCTCGTCCTTGTCATGTTTACGGTCCGTATTTCACGGAGAGTGACAATCGAGTTTATGCCCAGTTTATCCGCAATGTGCTCCGTGGTGAGGACATCGTGCTAAAGAGCAAGGGCGAGGCTTTCCGCTCTTGGACGTATGTGGTGGATTGTGCAATGGCACTTCTCTATATCCTCTTGAAGGGAGAGAATGGCAATGCCTACAACATAGCCAATGAGGAATCTAATGTGAATATCCGTACCTTGGCAGAACAAGTGGCTGAGATAGCAGGCAGAAAGGTAGTATTCGACATCCCCGATGATGCCAATCAGGGCAATACCACCCCGATTACCAAGGCGATATTCGCTACCAAGAAATTAGAAAGATTAGGTTGGAAGCCTCTATTCTCATTGAAGGAAGGGCTAGAGCACACGATTACAGCTTTAAGAAAATAATGCAGGGAGGGCAGGTTTGTTACCTGCCCAATTACCAAGAATGTCAATTATCGCAAAAACATTTCTCCTCATTGGGCAGGTAACAAACTTGTCCTCCCAGTTATTTCTTGACCAGCTCCGGCAGGATGAAGATGGAGTGAAACTCTCTCTTCTCTACTGGTGGTATCTGCATATAGTCGCCATAGAGGTCGGTGAGATAAGAATCCGGATTGCAAGGCGCAGGGAATTTCTTGCCCTCAAACTGGATGGTACCCAAAGGCTTTACTGCCTTCTTGTCAAATGAGATGCCACGACCATTGAGTATCGGAACATCCGAATAGCGAGTCTTCTTGCCAAAGAGATTTGCTATCTTCCACAAACCACTAAACAAACAATATTTCCCCCCGAAATAGAAGAACTCGGCGAAGGAGCGCAGCGAGTAAGTATGTTGATGGTGCAAGATGGAATAACTCTTGGAGATGCCACGAGTCAAAGTCTTGATCCAACGGCGAGAGATGTCGGGATAATCCACAAAAGGGAAGATGTCCACAAAGATGCCCTTCACGTAAGGGTGAGAGAAGTCATCCCCATTCTCTATATAGAGCGAGTTGCGGTCACGTATCTTCGTGATAGGTTCCTTGGATCCAGGATCGGTCTTGGGAGTCTGAAGAAAGAGCCATGCTGGCAATTCCTTTGGGGCAATCTCCTCAAATCTCTTCTCGTCTTCCAGGCTCATGCCGATGTCAATGTCATCATCCCAAGGGATAAAACCGCCATGGCGCACGGCTCCCAGCAGGCTGCCTCCATCGAGCCAATACTCGATGTGGTGGCGCTTGCATATCTTGTCTATCTCCTCCAGAATAGCCAACTGCTTGAGTTGGCAGGTTCTGAGGTGCTGCTTGCTATATTCTTTGATGTTCTCGTAAAAATCCATTTTTCTAAAACTCTTAATTCTAATAAACTCCAAACTTCAAACTTCAAACTCCTAACTCCTAACTCCTAACTCCAAACTCCTAACTTAAAGAAAGTGTGTAACGATGAGCGTGCCATTATATGCCCAGAAGTAGATGGTGAGCAAGAGGGTGATGACTCTCATCGACATTGCCATCTTGCCTGATGCATTCTTGAAGGCGAATGCCATGCTGAATGGGATGATAAACATCCAGTGGGCTGCCATGATGTATACCTCGTTGAGCCCGAACCCCAGTCCTAAGTGCAGGAACATATCAAAAGCCACACAGCTCATCACCATCCAGAAGAAGCGAGAGTGGCGGCTATAGAAGATGCCCAATGCAAATAGCAACATCACCATTGCCTCGAAGACATAACTGATAGGCCAATCGTATCGGATGAAGGTAGGACGAGACACGCTCAAGTCTTTTAGTAAGTCCTTCTGATGCAACTGAATGCCTTCGCCGAAGAGGTTCTCTACGATGGATTCTCCTCTAGGAGTAGACACATCTGTCCATCTCAGGAAAGGCATGTCTGATACCGACTTGCCTCTGTGGGCATCCATCCAGGCATCGTGAACCTTATTCTTTTGGGCGATGTCTGGTCGTTTCGGCATCATCTTTTTCTCTATCTGCTTACCCTTCTCCTGCTGTGGCTTCACGATATATTCATTCTGATAATAGAAGAAACCGCCCATGATGATGAGAGGCACGATGAAGGAGATGGCGAAGAACTTAGGTTGGAATACCTTCTTGCCATTATTGAAGAGTGCCATGATGCCCGTCTTCACACTATTGCTCAGCGATATACCTGCTGTACAAAGGAAGAGGAGGCTAGTCTGCCATGCCTTCAACGCCTTGCCTTGCTGCATGTTGGAGCCCACGATGTAGATGCTCGCCAAGAGGCAAAGCATGGAGAAGCAGAAATGGTCGGGCACCATCGTAGTGAGCATGATGCTGGCAAAGGAGAAGAAGAATGCCGTGAGAATATGGGCATCCAGCTTGTTTGCCGAGCAGATCTCTCGGCAGATGCGATAGAAAAATACCGCTGAGTAGGTGGCACTCACCACGAGCATCACCGCCATGATATAGGTGGCGCAGTTGCGGTGCGTCCACCCCATGAGCCATTCATTGAGCCAACTGCCCGGATAGAGGAGCCAGCTGAAGAGCGGATGGCGTGACAATTCGTAATATATCTTCTCGTTGGAGAGGAAAATATAGGAATAGGCATCGAAGCCCGAAACCGTGAAATGCTTATAGAAGATGCTCCAGAATCCACCCTTTGCCGCCTTGAAGAAACTGGCGGGATAGGAATGGATGAGCACCGCATTCAGGGCTGAGAATACCAGCATCGAGACGATAGCGAGGATGCTTTCTTCTTTCTTAATCTTAAATATATTCTTCATCTTTCTTTATTTTGAGTGCAAAATTAATAAAATATTCCGTATAAGTGAACCTAAAACGATGGAAAATGCGCAAATTGCTTTGGATTTAGGAAAAGTTTTGCTAACTTTGCCCGAAAAAAGATAATATATGACGCAAGATAAGAAGACGGTATCGGTGGTGATGTGTACCTATAATGGTGGAAAATATATCAAGGAACAGCTTGACTCCATCGTGCGGCAAACGTATCTGCCCTGTGAAATCATCATTCAGGACGATGGTTCCACGGATGATACGATGGACATCGTTCGCCAGTATGCCAAGCAATACCCCATCATCCGTATCACGCAGAATGAACTGGGCAAGGGTATCAATAACAATTTCTTCAGTGCCATCCGCAAGGCGCAGGGCGAATATGTTGCCATCAGCGACCAAGACGACATCTGGAAACTGGATAAGATAGAGGTGATGCTCCAGGCCATCGGCGACAAGATGATGTGCGTAGGCCGCTCCGTACCTTTCTATGACGAGGGCGACAAACGAGTGAACGTACACTACGACGAGCGCAAGCCCAACTGCAACATCGTGCGTATGATGTATGCCTCGATGCCAGGTCATTGCACCCTCTTCCGCAGAGAACTCTTGGAACATCTGCCTAGCCATCTGGAGACTCGCCCCATCTATACCCACACTTGGTATGACGTGATCTTGGGACAAACGGCAGCAGCTTTGGATAGCATCGTCTTGCTGGATAGGGTGATTACCATGCAGCGCCGACATGTGGATGCGGCATCCTATAAGGATGTGGATACCAAGCGACTGCGCGGTATGGGCAATGGCGCCTACATCGTATGGTGGGGCATCAAGAATTATCATCGAGTAAAACCGCTGATGGCTAAGCATTTCAGTGTGAGGGGTGGATTCTTGGAGAGCATACAGAGCGATGCGCCTATCTACAAGGATGCCGTCCGATTGATGCGCTGCGAGAGCAAGCTGGGCTTGTGGGCTTTCTTGGGATTGGTGAGATGGTATGTGAAGTATCGCCACGTGATGTTCTATACCTACGAGAAGGATCCTGTGGCTCTGGTGCGTGCCGTGCTCAATCCGTTTATGCAAGTATATAATTATCGTTATCTTCTGAACAAGAAATAGGAATATTCTTTTCCAACATATAAAAAGAAATATGAAACAGTCAGCTAAGATAGATGTTGCCGTATTGATGTTGTTCTTCAATAGGCCCGACCATTTCCAAAAGGTGTTCGACGAGGTGAAGAAGGCTCGTCCTGCCAAATTGTTCCTCTATCAGGATGGACCTCGTGGCGAGCGAGATATGCCGGGCGTGGAGGCATGCCGACAGATAGCCAGTGATGAGAACATCGACTGGGAGTGTGAGGTGCATCGTGCTTACCAGACCAAAAACCAAGGTTGCGATCCTTCGGAATATCTATCTCAGAAGTGGGCTTTCTCTATGGTGGATAAGTGCATCGTTCTAGAGGATGACGATGTGCCATCGCAGTCGTTCTTCCCTTTCTGTAAGGAGATGCTCGATCGCTATGAGCATGATGAGCGCATAGCCATGATAGCTGGTTTTAATGAGGATGAGGTGTCGGCTGATTGCGAAGATAGCTACTTCTTTACCTCCGTGTTTAGCATCTGGGGCTGGGCTTCCTGGCGCAGAGTGGTAGACAAGTGGGAGGGCGACTATGCCTTCTTGCAGGATAAGAAGGCGATGCAAACTTTGCGCCGTCTGTGCAAGCAGCGTGGCTATCGCAGCGATTTTGAGCGGATGTGCCGAGAGCATCAGCAGAGTGGCAAGGAGTATTATGAGAGCATCTTTTGGGCTTTCATGCTGTTGCAGTCGGGCTTAGCCATCATGCCAACGAAGAATCTCATCAACAATCTCGGTCTCTCAGAAGACTCCACCCATTTTTCTGGCAGTATGAAGACCACCCCACGTGGTTATCGCCGTATCTTTACGATGGGTCGCCATGAGTTGGCTTTCCCGCTGAAGCATCCTCGTTATGTCATAGAGAATGTGGAATATAAGGAGCGAGTCTACAAGAATCATGCTTGGGGACATCCTGGCATCAAGGTGACTCGCTCACTGGAAGAACTCATCCTCAACCTGAAGTATGGCAACTTCAAGATTATCACCAAGGCTATCCGCCGCAGGATTAATAAATGGTTGGGAAGAGACAGACACGTTTGATAATTAAGAATTAATAAAGCGCCATGCTAGATACTTGAAGATGAGGTTGCCGTTATATACCAATAGATAGAGTGCCAATACCCAGATGAGCAGGGCTACATAGCCCTTGCCTCGGCTCGGCGTACCCTTCCATACGAAGGCGATGGCGATAGGCACGGCGTATATCCAGTGGGCTGTCATGATGTATACCTCGTTGATGCCGAAGCCCAAGCCGATGTGGAGCAGCATATCGAGCGCAAAGTAAGACATCACGAGCCAAAGGAACTTGCTCTTCCTGCCCATGATGATGCCCAGCACGAAGAGGATGCCAATGATTGCCTCCACGGCGTAGTTCTCCCAATGGCGATATTTCACGATCATCGGGCGATGGCGCAATTCATCTTCCAAGAGATGGTCTTGGTGCAACTGGATGCCTTCGCCAAAGAGATTCTCCACGATGCTGGCTTCTCGCTGTGTGGTAGCATCGGTCCAACCCATAAATTCGCCAGACATGAATGGATGGCCCACTTTTCTTACGGCTTTTTTCTTGACGGGCTTGGCTACTTGGTCTTTTGCTTGATGAGCTGTATCATGGAGGGCTAGCAGTTGCTTTTGTTTTTGCAGTTTGGCTTTCCTCTGGGCTCTCATCTCCTTCTTCTGCATCTCCTTAGGCCATACGAAGGTCTTGTATTCCCATCTACAGAAGCCCCACAATAGGGCGGCAGGCAGGATGACCGCAAGCAGCAGATGCTTAGGACGGAAGAAACCCTTGCCATTGACGAAGAGGGCGGAGAAGAATATCTTCAAGCCGTTATTGAGCGAGGTGCCCGCAGTGAGCAGGAAGTAGAGGATGCTCTGCCATATCTTGAAGGGGTGATGGTTCTTCATTCTGCGCCCAGAGATGTAGAGGGCAAGGATGAGCAGGAACATCGAGATGATGAAGTGGTCGGGTACGATGCTCGTTACCAGCACATAGCCGATGCTGAGGAAGAAAAGCGTAAAGATGTGGGCTGCCCACTGGCTCAGTTCGATGACCTCTCGGAAGATGCGATACATGAAGATGCAGGAGTAGAAGGCGCAGAACAGCTGCATTGCCACGGCGATGAAGAGGGCGCAGTTGAGGCCTGTTATTTGCATCAATCCCATGTTCAGCAGATATGGAATGTACATGTAGAATGCCAAGAGTGGGTGGCGATATACATTATAAGATGTCTCCCAGTTGCTCAGCACATAATAGGTGAGTGGGTCGAAGCCCGAGATGTGGAAGTTCTTGATGAATGTGCCGTAGTAATGGTCGCTGATAGGGGTGAAAAGGTCGTAATAATGGCATATCACCAAGCCATTGAGCACGGCAAGTACCAAGAAGATGAAGGCGGCGAGCCATCTCTCCTCTTTCTTGATCTGGAATATATGGAATATCTTTTTCATTGTCTGTGATGTTATTTTTTGAGGAAAAACCTTACAAGCAAGAAGTTGATGGGGATGCAGATGCAGAGTGTGGGGATCATCGCCCACTGTTTCAGCATACCCAAGCCTACGATGAGATTGAGGCAGAGGGTCTGCATGGAGTAATTCACCACGTGGGATAGCGTGAAACCCGCACCGCGCTTGGCATTCGCCTTCACCTTGAAGGTATATCGGGTGCTGGCGATGAAATTGAAGATGAAGCTCACCACATAGGCGATGGTATTGGAGGTGGTAGCCAAGGTGTGGTCGCCCATCTTCGGAATGAAGTGTGCCAATACAGGCATCATGGCTAGATAGATGACGTATTGCAGCACGGTGGCTAGTCCGCCCACGATGCCGAATCTCACCACTTCGCCCAGTTTCTGGCGCTTGGCTTCGTCCATATTGTTTATCTTTTGCTTGATGTTCATTGTCTTTCTTTTTCTTTAGTTTTATCTCAATATCTTTTCTTTGCCGAAAATCACTGCCGTGTGGGTCATCTCCATCAGTTTGGCGATACCGATGCTGCCCACAATGGCTAGTACCACGGTGAAGAGGGCAAATGCTATCTCCGATGAATCCCAACCGAAGAGGGGATGATAGAACTTGGCTGCCATCGTGAAGATGGGGTGAAAGAGATAGATGGGCAGCGTATTGCGCCCTATATATAATAAGGTGGAGTCTATCTTGCCCAGTTTGAAGACTGATAACGTACCGCGCACCCACATCAGCGTGGAGATGCAGCACCAGCAAGAGAAGATGACGGCAATGTATGCCCAGTTATACCTATCCTCTTTCAGCAATATGAGAGCCCATAGCCAAATGGCAACATAGGAGGGACGGAATATCTTGCTAAATTCCGCCTTGCTCTGCCGGATGACCACTCCGATGAAATAGTATGCGGCAGCAGTGGTTGATAGGGCGGGAGTGAGCGATACCAGTACCAGCATGAGGGCAAAGGCTACCAAGCTGTTGTGCTTGCAATGCTCTTGCCCACCCATTCTCATACCATCCCATCTGATGCATTTGAAGCTGAGATAATAGAGTGCCCCGCAGATAATCATCGTCTGGATAAACCAATATGGACCGATGGAAGTAACAAAGATCTTCTCGCATATTTGGCTGATGGATAGATCGGTAATGCCATCCCTTACGGGCATATAGTAGGACAGAATGCTATATCCCGTCACCATAATCACGTAGGGCAGGGCGAGACAGAGCAGATACTTGCCCATCTGCTTCCAAGACTTCTCTATATTCACCAGATAACCCGTGATTATCAGGAAGGTAGGCATCATAAACGACAAGATGCCAGCCTTGAGATGGGGGTAGGCATTGCCAAAACTCACGATATGTATCAATATCATGAGCATGATGAGTACGGCTCTGATGAAGTCGAGGTCTGTATTTCTTTGTTTTTGCATCATATCTTGTTCTTAATCTCTGAATGGCTTGTAGTGGCCCTTGCCCGCAAAGGCTAACATCTCCTTGTCGCCACAGCTGTCACCATAAGCTTCTATTTCGTATTGCTCTGGGGCGTCCGGCAAAGCCTGGCAGATGCGGTTTATCTTCTCTGCACCATAGCAGTTCTTGGTCTTGAAACGACCGGTCAAGATGCCGCCTTCGGTTTCTACCTGAGTGCCCAATACCTGAATGCCGTCCAAACCGCGCACTTGGAAGAAGGGGCTCACCCAGTTGTCAATGCTGGCACTCACGATGAATACCTCAGCTCCTTCGTTGATGGCCTCATGCACTTTCTGAATGCCCTGCGGACGGAGCAAATGTTGCTTCTCCTCGGCAAACTCACGGCACAGGGCATCAAACTTCTCGATGCGCATACCAGCAAAGAGATAAGCGAAGATCTTCTGCTTTGCCTTCCAGTTGGGATAAAGATGGAGTTTCATCAGTACCAACAGTGGGCTATACATCAAGAATGTCATCCAGAAGCGACCATTGCCCTTGGCGTATTTGATAAATTCGAGCAAAGTATCGCTCGTGGTCAATGTCCCGTCGAAATCAAAACAATATAGTTTTTTCATACCTTATACGATGTAAATGAGGAATAGGAATGAGAGCAACCAAGCCAGCACGATAAACTGGGTGATGCGGTCGCGGAGGATAATCTTCGTTGGGTCACCGCTCTGCTCATCCACTACGGCTATCTGGATGTAGCGCAGCAGGCCCACCAATACGAATACACTCGTCAGATAGAGATTCTCTGTATGGAAATTCTCGATGACCTCAGGGCTCACGGTATACATGATGTAGCACACCAGCGTAACCGAGGCTGTGATAGTGATAGCCTGGTTGATGAAGGTGAGATTGTAGCGAATGGTGTTCTTGCGAGGAGCCTCGCCCGTCTTCTCCATTCTCACCACATCGTCTCGGCGCTTGGCAAAGCTCATGAAGAGCGTGATGAGGAAGGTCATCAGCACAATCCATTTACTCAGCATGATATGCGTAGACACACCTCCTGCCAGCAAGCGGAGTACAAATCCGAATGCCACCACGCATACATCGATGATGGCATACTGCTTCAGTTTGGCGCAATAGCCCAGGTTCAGAAGCCAGTAGAAGGCGATGATGCCGATGGTCTCCAGCGACCCCAGCAGGCAGCAAATGCCCATGGACAGAGCAAACATGATGAGCATCAATGCGTAAGCCTGCTTGATGCTCACCGCTCCCGATGCTATCGGACGATGGCACTTCACTGGGTGACGGCGGTCAGCCTCCACATCAAAGATGTCGTTGAAGCAATAGATGCTTGATGCCGCAAAGCTGAAGGCGAAGAATGTTACCAGTCCTGCCACCAAGGCATCGATATGGAAAAGGGCTCCGCCAAAGAATAATGGCACGAACACGAATCCATTCTTGATCCATTGTTTCGGGCGAATGAGGCGCATCAAAGCCCCGAAGCCCTTGCTATCTTTCATTTTATTCTCGTTCATATTGGATGTCATTTGATAATCTTAGATAATTCCTTGGATATCCAGCCTGCTATCTTGCTCAAGAGCCATGCCAATGGTAGGGTGATGGCGATGCAGACGAAGAAGGTGGGCCAATAGCCCCAATGCTCTCGCTCGATGTATTGCAGCACGAAATGGATGTGGATGAGGTAACACTCCAGGCTCAAGGCTCCCACAAACATAAAGCCCCGGTTGAACCAATGCGGCGTGCGGCGGAAGACGCGATTCAAGAGCAAGATGCTCGTGATGGTGAGCGGGATATAGAGCATGCGCTCCAGGAAGAGCGGAAACATGCCGTGCTTCTCCTGCTCCAGGAAGATACTAGCCAGGAGCGTCATCAGGAACATCAGCCACATCATCCAGATGGAGGCACCATCGAGCGTCTGCTTCTGCCTAACCATCTCGCCCATGTTGATGCCGATAAAGAAGATTGGCACTCGGCTCCAGAATATCTCCAGATGTCCCACGGCTTGGTGTATCGGCGTAACATATTCCACCAGTATGCACCACATGATCATCACCACGGGCAACCAACGGTAGATGGGGTGCCGCTTGATGAGTTCCATATAGGCTGGGGCAAAGCAATAGAGCATCATCGTGGCAGGAATATACCAGAAGTTGAGCTCATCGTGCAGCCAGAATCCCCAGTTGATGCTGATTTCTCCGAAGAGATTGATCCAGTTCCATAGGCTTCCGCCATGAAACTGCGGGATATAGAAGAGGCAGGCGATGATGAGCCACGTAGGATAGATACGCAGGTAACGGCGGATGAAGAAGTGCCTAGCCGAGGGCGTCTTCATCCACGAAAACCACAAGCCGATGCCGCTGAGGAATAGAAACATATCCACGCCCACATTGCCCATGCGGCGCAATCCGTAGAACATATCGTCCCTTGGCAGTGCCACATGGAAGAGGATGATGAAGAGCATCGCCGTCCCCATCAACTCGCCTCTGAATCGGCTAATATTCGCCAGTTCTATATCTTTTATCTTGTACATGTTGCTGGTTTATTTATATACTTAGATGCAAAAGTACACAAAAAAAACGATATTACGATAGAAAAAGCCTAATTTTCTTATTGGAAATTGTAATAATACCAAACTATACGGTTGGCTATCCGCAAGAAATACTGGGTGAGGAGGGAGAAAATACTATTCCTCAAGTCGGTTGACTAGGGTCATCCGTTTGGACGAGCCTAGTCGTACGTTTGGATGACTCCCGTCATCCGATTGGATGAGCCTAGTCAGCCGACTTGAGGAACGTGTTCTTTCACCCTCTATTCTTAGTTCTTTCTCCCCTTATTGTTAGTATCTTCCTCCTGTTTTAGTACTTCGGATTCGGAATTTTCTTCATTAGTTGGGTGAAGAGCCAAGCTAAGCAGATGCTGGCAATGATGTAAAGCAATAAGCCGGCATAGATGTCGCCACGGCGGCTGATAGGGATGAATATCTTTCTAGCCCCTGGATGGATGATGAAGAGAGCGGCAGATATGCTGCCCATCCATGCCAATACCTTGTAGATGCCTGAGAGCCACGGCGTATTTTCTAGTATCTCGGCTACTAAGACACACAGCAGGCAGATGAAGAAAGGCACGAAGGTCCAGCCCAACATGCTGCCGCTGAGACTGAAAATGAGCGAGAGGCAGAAGATGCAACCGAAGACATTGGTTACAGGAGAATGGAAAGTCATCAATACCTTCTCACCATAGCGGGCATAGAGAATGCCGAGGCCGAATGGCAGCATACCGCCCATGAAATTGTAGCGGTAGCGGTTCATCGCCTCACTCTCAGGATTGTCGAATCCCAACACCAGCTGGATGGCTATGCATATCGCCATCAGCGTAACGGTATATCCCCAATGGCGGCGGTAGATGAAGAGACGATACACGATGTAGAGCTGCAACATCAAACCGAAGAACCAATAAGGACCTGGCCAAATGATGCGGTCGGGATCGGGCAATACATTATTAAACATGCCCAGCATTGCCACGATGTCAAGGGCATCATAATGGTGAGCCCCCGGCGTGATGAAATCGAGCATGGTGAAGGCGGCGAATCCCACAATCATCATCTTGAAGAGCTTCAGGTAATGATAACGGATGAAGCGCAGCGGCTCTCGCCAATTAAGCAGGCTCTTGCCCGAGATGCTAAACTGCTGGCTGGATGAGGCAAGACGAGGACCTGCCTCATACTTCATCACCAAGCCGTAGGCACTGAGGAAGAGGAATACAGGCACTCCGTAATGACCGAAGAATGACAGCAAGTGGATGGGCAGATTCAAATCTGGATGCTGCCATACCTGCCATAGCCAGTCTACATTGTGCTGGAAGTACTGATACTCGTTCTCCTTGACGATGGGACCGAGCCAGTGGCAATAATTGTGCAAGAAGATGCCGATGATGGCTAAGCCTCTCAGGGCATTGCACGCAGGGCGGGATAGGGTGTTTTCTCTCATTTTTTCTTGTTTCCTTTCTTCTTTTTATTCTTCTTTGTTTGTGCTTCCTTTGCTTCTTCCTTCGCTTTCTCTTTGGCGATATGCTCATCACGGAGCTTGTCGTAATCGGCGGAGTTCTTCAGAATGCGAGGACGCATCTCATTATATTTCGGGCTCAGGATGTTGTACTCCTCTCTATAGGTAGGAGTCTCGATGCCAGCCAGATATAACAAGAGGTGAGGCAGGGCATCGGTCATATATCGCTTGTCCTTGGCTGCACGTATCTGGCGATAGATGTCGCGATGGGTGCGGATGTATTTCTGTGAGCAGTAGATCCAGAAAGGTATCTCAAACTCGTAGTGAGCCAGCGGCCAGTCTATCTGGGCGGAATGGTTGCGGCAGATGAAGCCTCGGTTCTCCTCATAGCATTCCTCGCCATGGTCGGGCACATAGATGACGATGGCATTCTCATTGCGGAATCTATTGACTATCTGCGCCACGATGGAGTCGTTGTAGAGCGTGGCATTGTCGTAATAGCTCAATACCTTGCGCTGCTTGGTGCTCAGCTCTGGTCGCTTGTCCTCATAGCTGCTAGCCCAGAACTTGGCTTGGTTGGCACGATAGCGGAAGTTGTAGCTCACGTGCTGTCCCATCAGGTGGAAGATGGTGAGATTGTGCTCTGTCCTGTATTGCTTCAAGCTGTCGTCGTAATCCTGCAAGAGCCCATCGTCCAGGTCGTGGAGCTGGGTGTTGCGGTGGTCGAACTGGAGTTTGCTCAGCTCTGGGTTGTTGAGGAAGAAACCGCCGCTGAAGTCATAGACAGCCTCCTTGGCTTGTGGCAAGAACTCGTTGGTGATGAAGGTGACGTTGTAGCCCGCCTTGCGGAATATCTCAGGGAAGAGTGGATAGTCGCACCATTCTCCCTTCTCGCCCACCACATGGGTGGAGAGCATGTTCTTGAATACGAAACTGGTGAGATTCCAGCAGGTTACCACATCGCTAAACTTGGTGAGCTTGCGGGTCTTCTCCAGTGCCACTTGGCGTGGGGTGGTCTCCATGAAGTAGCCATACTGCTGGGAGTGATGGCGACCAAAGCTCTCGCCGATAATCAGTACGATGTTAGGCGAACGATAGCTGCAACTATCCACCTTGACACTGTGGGCGGCACGGATGAGTTGGGTAATCTGGTGTGCCGCCAATTGATTGGCGTAGATGCTGAAGTCGAGTCGATAGATAGGCAGATAGAGCACGGCATGGTCTTTCTCCGTCAAGGTATGCTCCACCTCGCCGATGGTCTTGCCCGTCATCAGCTTGTGGAACGCCGCCTTGTTGTGCCAAGAGGTGCAAAGCCCGGCAATGAACAGTGCTAGGCAGAGAATGCCAAAGCTAGCTGGCATGGCTGCCGTCATACGAGGAATCGCCATGATGCGCTTCTTGATGGAGGCAAGCTCCAGGCAGGTTACGAGGAATACGTATACCTTGATGAGCTGGCGACGGAAGATGGCGATGAGCATCTGGATGAGTGCCAACAGCAATATCCAGCCCACACTGCTGAAGATGACCTCGGCAGAGATGAGGGCTGAGAGGAAGTTGCTAGCCTCCGAACTGTTGGTCTCGCCCACCAACATCAACATGGAAGGATTGAGCGTGGAGCCGAAATTCACAAAGCAATAAGTGTCGGCTGCCGCAGTGCTATATAATATAATGTATAGCAGTGCACGCAGGCAGAGGCGCACTTTTCTCGGAAACAGGGCGAGAATGGCACACAGGATATAGAGGTCGACAAAGAGTTCGAGAAACAGATTGTCGTACAATGCTCCATTAACAGGTGTCGTCACGAAGGAACTAATCATGCCCAGTAGATACATGAACACGAAGAAGTTGGCATTCCGACGGATAGGTGCGGAAGCCACGCTAAGACACTTTTTGATGATTTCTTTCCAACTCATTTCTTTCTATTGATGTTGTTGTTACTTATTGATTGAATATCGCCTGGTAGTTCTTGATGGCAAGCTGCTCGATGCTCTCTGGCACCATGCCCTGGATGCTCTCGCCTTTGGCGATGCGCTGGCGTATCTCGGTGCTGCTGATGTTGAGCAGCGGAGTTTGCACAATGGTTACCCCTGCTGGTACCTCGCCGATGGCTGAGCCTTGGCGTGGATAGACCACTATGGGATAGTGGGCAAGAATGTCGTCATGATGATACCATTTGTCGAACGCCGCCCAGTTGTCGCCTCCTATTAATAAGGTAAAGGCGATGTCGGGATAGTCTTGGCTCATGGCTTGCAGCGTGTGCCAGGTGTAGGAAGGCTTGGGCAGGTGAAACTCATAGTCGCATGCCTTCAGCCGTGGCTCGTCAGCGATGGCTAGCTGCACCATCTCCAGGCGCAGCTGGTCGCTGAGCAAGTCGGTGGCAGCCTTCTTGAAGGGATTCATGGGCGAAACCATGAACCACACCTCATCCAGTCCTGCCTTCTCACACAAGCTCTTGGCAAGGGCGATATGTCCCGTATGGATGGGGTTGAAACTCCCTCCGAATATTCCGACCTTCTTCATTATTCACTTAAGAACTTGCGTACCAGTTCGTAAACCTCTTGCTCTGCCTTCTCCAGGTCGTCATTGACCACGACGTGGTCGAACTGAGGAGCGAAGGTCAGCTCATAGCTTGCCTTGGCGAGGCGCTGCTCGATGACCTCAGGGGCATCAGTGCCACGACCATTCAAGCGGCGGCGCAATTCCTCTACCGAAGGTGGCTGCACGAAGATGCTCAAGGCACGGTCGCCATAGAACTTCTTGATGTTGACACCGCCCTTCACGTCGACATCAAATATCACAGATTCGCCAGCAGCCAGCTGGTTCTCTACCTGCGATTTCAATGTGCCGTAGAATCGGTCTTGGTATACCTCCTCATACTCCAAGAACTCATCGGCATCTATCTTAGCCTTAAACTCCTCTGGAGAGAGGAAGAAATATTCCACACCATTCTGCTCTGTGCCACGAGGAGCACGTGAGGTGCAACTGATGGAAAAGGCAATCTTCAACTCTGGATGCTCCTGCATCAACCAGTTGACGATGGTACTCTTGCCACTGCCCGATGGGGCACTGAATATTAACAATCCGTTCTTCATTTTACTTTGAACTTTGAACTTTGAATATTGAACTTTGAACTTTATGATTAGTAAAGAAAATGAATTCTTCACTTTTCACTCTTCACTCTTCACTTTTCACTTTTCACTCTTCACTTTTTTAAAGTGCATTCAGCACCTGTTCCTTAATCTGCTCCAGCTCATCCTTCATCTTCACCACGATGTTCTGCATCTCAGCCTGATTGCTCTTAGAACCGGTGGTGTTGATCTCACGTCCCATCTCCTGGGCGATGAAGCCGAGTTTCTTGCCTACGCCATGACCTTCCTCTTCCATAGTCTCACGGAAATACTTGAGGTGGTTGGCAAGGCGCTGCTTCTCCTCGCTGATGTCGAGCTTCTCGATGTAGTAGATGAGCTCCTGCTCCAAGCGATTCTTGTCGTAGTCTACGTTTGGAATCTGCTGCAAGCCATTCACGATGTTCTGCTTGATCTTCTCCACACGAGATTTCTCGTAAGGTTCGATGCTGGCAAGGAGAGCCTGGATGTTGTCCACTTTCTCGGTAAACTTCTTCTGAAGGGCAGCTCCCTCCTGCTTGCGGAAGTCTACGAGATGGCTCACAGCCTCGCTGATGGCAGTTTTTGCCACTTCCCACTCCTCATCGCTCAGTTCTTCCACTTCTGTTCTTGTTGTAACATCAGGAAGACGCAACAAGGTGCCATACCAGTCAGTTGGCTCAGGAATACCCGTTTCTGCTGAGATTTTCTTGATTTGCTGGTAATAATTTTGTACAAGTGCTCCGTTGATAGGGGTGGCGTCAGTAGACGCATCTTTCTCTATCCAGATAGAGAAGTCAACCTTTCCTCTCTCCAGATTCTTAGCGATATACTGACGAATTTCCATCTCCTTCTCTCTGTAGAGTGGAGCGATACGAGTAGAGAGGTCGAGCGTCTTGCTGTTTAATGACTTTATCTCTACATTAATTTTCTTTGTTTTGTAGGCCGCGGTAGCTTTTCCGAAGCCTGTCATTGACTGTATCATATAATCTTTCACGTTAAATTTCTGCAAAAGTACAAAAAAAAGCGAGAAAATGATTAAATTTGCACCTTATTTAAGAATATATTTTTAAATTATGTCGTGTATATTGAATATTGAGACGAGCACGGACGTGTGCTCAGTGGCAATTAGTGATAGTGGACAGGTGATTTTTAACAAGGAAGATCACAGTGGTCCTAACCATGCTGTTAAGTTGGGTGTGTATGTAGATGAAGCGCTTAGTTTCCTCGATGCGCATGGCCTTCCTCTGGAGGCTGTGGCAGTAAGTTGTGGTCCTGGTTCCTATACCGGATTGCGCATAGGTGTGAGCATGGCGAAGGGCATCTGCTATGGTCGTGGTGTGAAACTCATCGCCGTGCCAACCCTGGAACTGATGGCAGTGCCTGTATTGCTAGGCGAACATCCTGAAGAGGAGAATGCCCTCATCGTACCTATGCTCGACGCCCGCCGCATGGAGGTTTATGCCGAAGTGTTCGACCGCGCCCTGAAGGTGGTTCGCCCTATCCAGGCTGACATCGTGGATGCAGATACCTATAAGGAGTATCTGGACAAGGGGGCTGTCTATTTCTTCGGAAATGGTGCAGAGAAGTGTATGGAGACCATCAATCATCCGAATGCACATCTCGTGAAAGGCATCGAACCGCTTGCCAAGAACATGGCGCCGCTCGCTGAAAAGCGATTCGCAGAAGGCAAGTTTGAGGACGTGGCATATTTCGTGCCATTCTATCTCAAGGACTTTGTGGCGAAAATGCCAAAGAAACTTCTCTAAAAGATTTATTAAGTAAGTATGAATATTAAAGGTTTAGATTATAATACGCAGCGTGAGAAACTCATCCTGCCTGAGTACGGACGAGAGATACAGCAGATGGTGGACCATGCCGTCAGTCTGGAGGATCGTGCTGAGCGCCAGCGTTGTGCTGAGACTATCGTCAGCATCATGGGCAGAATGTTTCCTGAGGACAAGACCGTGGAGGAGAAAGACCGCAAGTTTTGGGACCACTTGGCCATCATGAGTGGTTTCCGCCTTGATGTGGACTATCCTTTTGATGTGACCCATGCTGCACAGATAGCCAAGAAGCCTGCTCCGATGGAATATCCGATGAAGAAGATTCCTGTACGTCATTATGGGGCTATGCTCTTCGATGTGTTTAAGAGACTCGAGCAGATGGAGCCTGGACCGGAGCGAGATGAACTGGTAAAGTTGACTGCCAATCAGATGCGCCGCAATCTGGTGCAGTGGAGTCATGGTTCTTCTGATGAGGAGAAGGTGGCTTCTGACTTGGCTCGTTTCACACATGGCAAGATACAGCTCGACTTGGATACCTTCAAGTTTGAGCCTATCCGCGATGTGCCAAACAATAATAACAACAAGAAGAAAAAATAAGCATATACATTATTATATATATATAAGATAAACATAAGCCTATGGAGTCTTTCATCATAGAGGGCGGTCATCCGCTCAAGGGTACTATCACTCCGCAAGGTGCCAAGAACGAGGCGCTGGAAGTTATCTGTACCACCATTCTGACCGATGAGCCTGTGCGCATCACCAATGTGCCAGACATTCTGGACGTGAACAACTTGATCAAGTTGCTCAAGGACATCGGTGTAAAGGTAACTCAGCATAGTCGCCACGACTATACATTCCAGAGCGATGAGCTGAATCTAGACTATCTCGATAGCTTGGAGTTTGTGAAGAAGTGCTCTTCTTTGCGTGGCAGTGTGCTGATGTTTGGCCCATTGCTGGGCAGATTTGGCAAGGCTACCATCGCCAAGCCTGGTGGCGACAAGATAGGTCGTCGCCGTCTGGATACTCACTTCTTGGGCTTCAAGTATTTGGGTGCTAGCTTTGTGCGCGATGAGGAACGCAATGTATACCAGATTCAGGCTAAGCATCTCAAGGGCTGCTACATGTTGCTCGATGAGGCTTCGGTTACGGGTACTGCCAACATCATCATGGCATCCGTGCTGGCAAAGGGTACCACTACGATCTATAATGCAGCGTGCGAGCCATATATCCAGCAACTCTGCCACTTGCTCAATGCCATGGGAGCCCAGATTAGCGGCATAGCCAGCAATCTGCTCACCATCGTGGGTGTGGAGAAACTGCATGGGGCAAGCCATCGCATCCTGCCTGATATGATCGAGGTGGGTTCATTTATCGGTATGGCTGCCATGTGTGGCGAGGGCATCCGCATCAAGGATGTATCGGTCAAGAACCTCGGCATCATCCCTGATTCTTTCCGTCGTTTGGGCGTAAAGATCAAGGTGGAGGGCGATGACCTCGTTATCCCTGAGCAGAAGCATTATGTCATCGACTCCTTTATCGATGGCACCATCATGACGCTTGCCGATGCTCCTTGGCCAGGACTCACCCCTGACCTGCTGTCTGTGCTCCTCGTAGTGGCAACACAGGCTCGTGGCAGTGTGCTCTTCCATCAGAAGATGTTTGAGAGCCGTCTGTTCTTCGTGGATAAGCTCATCGACATGGGTGCTCAGATTATCCTCTGCGATCCTCATCGTGCCGTAGTGGTGGGTCATGATCATAAGATCCGTCTGCGTGCAGGTAGAATGACGAGCCCTGATATCCGTGCCGGTATCGCCCTCTTGATTGCGGCGATGAGTGCCAATGGTACCAGCCGTATCGCCAATATCGCACAGATAGACCGAGGTTATGAGGACATCGAGAAGCGACTGAATGAACTGGGCGCTAAGATTACTCGTGTGGAGGACTAGGGTAAGTGAAGAGTTAAGAACGAAGAGTGAAGAATTCTATTGCATATTATGATTAGAAGAGACGAAGTATATAAGATAGGTAAGCTGGGCAAGCCACATGGCGTAAAGGGCGAAATCACCTTTGCCATTACCGATGATGTGTTCGACCGTGTGGATGCCGAGTATTTGGTGCTCGACATTGACGGCATTCTCGTACCTTTCTTTATGGAAGAGTATCGATTTAAGAATGACGAGAATGTGCTGGTGAAGTTTGAGGACATCGACACCCAGGAGCAGGCTCGCAACTATACGGGCTGTGAGGTTTTCTTCCCTCGCCATCTATCGGATAGCGACGAGGAAAATCTTTCGTGGGCAGAAATCATCGGTTTTCATCTGGTGGATGTCGTAACGGGCAAGACCGTGGGCACCATCGGCCATGTGGACGACTACACGCTGAATCTCCTCTTCGAGGTAACCACACCCGATGGCAAAGATGTACTCATTCCTGCCAGCAATGACTTGATAGAGGAAGTGAGTGCGGAGAAGAAAGAAATCAGAATGGCAGTGCCCGAAGGACTGCTCGAAATATAAACGAAAATGAAGAAACAACAAATATGTATTCTCGGTTCTACGGGAAGTATTGGTACGCAGGCGCTTGATGTCATCAAGCAGCATAGCGACTTGTATGAGGTGTATTGCCTCACCGCCAACAACCGAGTGAAGGAACTAGCGGAACAGGCTCATCAGTTTCATCCAGCAGCCGTAGTGATAGCCAATGAGGCTCATTATGAGGAATTACAGAATCTGCTGAGCGACGAACCAGACATCAAGGTGTATGCCGGAGCACAAGCTCTCTGCGATATCGTGCAGGCAGAACCAATAGATATGGTCTTGGCTTCCATGGTGGGCTTCTCTGGTTTGGAGCCAACCATCCATGCCATCAAGGCACGCAAGAAGATTTGTCTTGCCAACAAGGAAACATTGGTCGTGGCAGGTGAGCTGATTTGCAATCTTGCCCAGGAAAATCATGTGCCTATCCTCCCTGTGGATAGCGAGCATAGTGCCATCTTTCAGAGTTTGGTGGGAGAGGGTGATAATGAAGTGGAGAAGATACTCCTCACTTGTTCGGGTGGTCCTTTCCGTAACTTTACCCACGAACAGTTGGAGAAGGTGACGGCTGCCGATGCCCTCAAGCATCCTACTTGGGATATGGGCGCCAAGATAACCATCGATTCGGCTTCCTTGATGAACAAGGGATTTGAGGTGACAGAAGCAAAATGGCTCTTTGGGGTGCCTGCTGATAAAATTCAGGTGCTGATTCATCCGCAGAGCATCGTTCACAGCGCGGTGCAGTTTGCCGATGGTGCCGTGAAGGCGCAGCTCGGCGTGCCAGATATGCGCCTACCTATCCAGTATGCCTTCTCCTTCCCTCAGCGATTGCATCTTGATGGCGACCGCTTGGATCTCTTCAAGGCGCAAGACTTGCAGTTCTTCGAGCCAGACTATAAGAAGTTTAAGTGCTTGCAGCTTGCCTTCGATGCCATCAAGAAGGGTGGCAACATGTCGTGCATCGTGAATGCTGCCAATGAAATAGTGAATGCCGGCTTCCGCAAGGGCGAGTGTGGCTTCCTCCAGATGGCAGACATTATAGAACAGACTATGCAGAAGGCTACATTCGATAGCAATCCCGACCTCGATGTCTATCTACAGACTGATGCCGAGGCTCGTCGCATAGCCAGTGAATTAATGAATAATTAAGAATTTAGAATTAATAATTAAGAATAGAAACAGAGAACGAAAATGATAGGCATAACTAATCATAAAGTTCAAATTTCAAATTTCAAATTTCAAAACAATAATGGAAGTATTTTTGATCAAAGCGCTTCAGTTGATGTTGTCGCTTTCCATCTTGGTGCTGCTCCATGAGGGCGGACACTTCTTCTTCTCCAAGCTCTTCGGCGTAAGAGTGGAGAAGTTCTATCTGTTCTTTGACCCTTGGTTCCATCTCTTTGAGTTCAAACCAAAGAATTCGGACACTACATACGGTTTGGGATGGTTGCCTCTCGGAGGATATTGTAAGATTTCGGGTATGATAGACGAGAGCTTCGATACCGAACAGATGAAACAGCCAGAACAGCCTTACGAGTTCCGTAGCAAACCAGCTTGGCAGCGTTTGCTCATCATGGTGGGTGGTGTGTTGGTCAACTTTGTGTTGGCTCTCTTCATCTATTCCATGATTCTTTTCCATTGGGGCGATGATTATGTGTCTACCAAGGATATGACTCAGGGCATGAAGTTTAATACTGAGGCTAAGGCTCTCGGTTTCCATGACCATGACATCTTGGTGGGCACAGAGTTTGGACCATTCAAGACCTTCGATGGTGATATGTATCGTGATCTCTCTACCGCCACTCGTGTAGACATCATCCGTCAGGGCAAGCCAATGAGTCTCTCATTGCCAGGCGATCTTGATATGCTCAGCATGATCAAGGACAGTCCTCGCTTCGTGGAGATGTATATCCCATTGCAGATAGACAGTGTGATGAAGGATTCTCCAGCCAGTGCTTTGGGCTTGGCTAAGGGCGATAAGATTCTTTCTGTGAATGGCAAGAAACTCGATTCCTTCAATGATTTCCAGTTGGAGTTGGGACGTGTGGATGATGTGCTCTCTGCTGCTACCTCTCACAATGATAGTGTGAAGGCTTTGACTGCTGATGTTGTTTATCTCAAGGCTGCTGGCGATACCGTGCAGAGAGAGGTGCAGTTGCAGTCTACCGAGGAAGGCGTGAAGTTTGGCTTCTACAATCACCCAGTGATGCTCGACTATAAGGTAACGCATAAGAGCTATGGCTTCTTGGAGAGTTTCCCTGCCGGCATCAAGTATGGTTGGAAGGTTTTGTCGGGCTATGTGGGCGATATGAAGTATGTCTTCACCAAGGAAGGTGCTAAGAGCCTGGGTGGTTTCGGCGCCTTGGGTAGTCTCTTCCCATCGGTTTGGGATTGGCATGCCTTCTGGTTGATGACTGCTTTCTTGAGCATCATCCTTGCCTTCATGAACATCCTGCCTATCCCTGCGTTGGATGGTGGACACGTATTCTTCCTCCTCTATGAGATGATTACGGGTCGCAAGCCAGGCGATAAGTTCTTGGAACGTGCTGAGTATGTAGGCTTCGGTCTGCTCATCATCTTGTTGGTGGTAGCCAACTTGAATGATGTGTTGCGATTCTTTGGAATCATGTAATTAATTAAAATAGTATATATGAGTAGTATTCTAGATCAAGACATCATGTACCTACCAGGTGTGGGGCCTAAGAAAAAGGAGATACTGAGCAGGGAGCTCGGCATCGCCTCGTATGGTGACTTGCTGGAATACTATCCATATAAATATGTAGACCGCACCAAGATATTTCATATCAGCGAGTTGACCCAGGATATGCCTTTTGTGCAAATCAAGGGTAAGATACTGAGCTACGAGGAGTTTGATACGGGAAAACGTAACAAGCGATTGGTGGCTCATTTCTCTGATGGCTTTGGTGTGGTAGACTTGGTGTGGTTTCGTAGCTCACAGTATGTCATGAAGACTTACAAGGTGGGTACGGAATATATCGTTTTCGGCAAGCCTGCCATCTTTAATGGTAGATTTCAGTTTGCCCATCCCGACCTTGACGATGCCAGCAATCTGGAACTTTCCCAGATGGGCATGCAACCTTATTATGGAACCACCGAGAAGATGAAGAAGTATGGCTTCAGTTCTCGTACTATAGAAAAAATCACAAAGACATTGGTGGGCATCCTGCCGCCATTGCCTGAAACACTTCCCGATTTCATCATAAATCGCTTGCATCTCATTTCCCGAGATGCCGCTTTTCGTTTCATCCATTATCCGCATTCCCATCAGGAGATGCAGAAGGCACAGGTGCGCCTTAAGTTTGAGGAGCTATTCTATGTGCAACTTAATATATTAAGGTACGCGAGCGATCAGCGTCGTAAGTATCGTGGCTATATCTTCAATCGCATCGGCGACATCTTCAATGGATTCTATGCTCACAATCTGCCTTTCGAACTGACGGGGGCACAGAAAAGAGTGATGCATGAGATACGTAATGATATGTGTAGTGGCAGGCAGATGAATCGCTTATTGCAGGGAGATGTGGGCTCTGGCAAGACGCTAGTGGCCCTGATGTCGATGCTGATAGCCTTGGACAATGGATACCAGGCGTGCTTGATGGCACCTACGGAGATCCTAGCCGAGCAACATTTGCAAACCATTCGTGACTTCCTGAAGGGAATGGACATTCGTGTGGAATTGCTCACGGGAATCGTGAAAGGCAAGAAACGAGAGAAGATCTTAGCAGACTTGGCTACTGGTGACATTCAGATACTCGTGGGCACTCATGCCATATTGGAAGATCCTGTTGTATTTTCTCGTTTGGGTATTGCCGTCATCGACGAGCAACATCGTTTTGGAGTGGCACAGCGTGCCAAACTTTGGAACAAAAGCGAGAATCCCCCGCATGTATTGGTCATGACGGCTACGCCTATCCCCCGTACCTTGGCAATGACCATCTATGGCGACTTGGACGTGAGCGTGATAGATGAGTTGCCTCCTGGCAGAAAGCCGATACAGACCCTGCATAAGTTTGATACGCAGATTACGAGCCTCTACCAGAGCATTCGACGCCAGATCAATCTGGGCAGACAGGTATACATTGTATTCCCGCTCATCAAGGAGAGTGAGAAGATGGACCTCAAAAATCTGGAGGAAGGGTTTGAGACGCTCAAGCAGGCTTTCCCGGAATTCAAGCTGAGCAAGATACACGGCAAGATGAAATCGGCAGAGAAGGAAGAAGAGATGGAGCACTTCGTAAAGGGAGAAACCCAGATACTTGTAGCCACCACCGTGATAGAGGTTGGTGTAAATGTGCCCAATGCCTCGGTGATGGTGATACTGGACGCACAGCGCTTTGGTCTCTCTCAGTTACATCAGCTCAGAGGTAGAGTGGGACGTGGCTGCGACCAGAGCTATTGCATCTTGGTAACCAACTATAAGTTGTCGGAGGAAACACGCAAACGCATTGATATCATGTGTGATACCAATGATGGATTCCGCATAGCTGAGGCAGACTTAAAGTTAAGAGGTCCTGGCGACTTGGAGGGAACCCAACAGAGCGGTATGGCTTTTGACTTGAAAATAGCCAATATTGCAAGAGATGGACAGTTGGTGCAACTGGCACGCACAGAGGCACAGGCTATTATTGATAACGATCCACAATGCAATCTTCCGCAGAATGCCATGCTTTGGAATAGACTCCGTGAACTGAAGAAAACCAACATCAATTGGGCGGCAATCAGTTAAGGGAGAGAATAGGATAGTTATTGTTAATGAAGAAATTTGATAGTTAATGGAACAGATGAGTGAAGAGAAGATAGACCGTAGGCGTAAGCCTGCCATATATGAGCCTCGTCCTGCATTGACGATGGATGAGATGAGGAAATTCTTGATGGGATTGCAAGAGATAGAGAGCGTGAAAGGCATCAAATATGTAAAACTTCACGTAACAGCAAGAATGATTATTGGTATTCGCGAAGCCTCGGGCAAGGAGTTTACCATTAATCTAGAACAACTCTATACTGCCTATCAGAAATGCCTGAGATTTACAAGCCCCGAAGTGAAGAAATATATCTTTATGGGACATTCACCGGCTGTAGTTTTGCTCAGAATGCTACAAAATCGGAAATAAAAGATAGAAACTCATTACAACTCAATCTATTAGGCCTTAGAATCGTAACAAAAGTTAAAAACGGGGTATTCACGTTAAATATGCGCCAGTTGGCGTTAACAGCCTTGGCTATTTGAATTATTTTTGTTATATTTGCAACGTCTATATAACAAAACTGCATATTAAGGCATTTGCTTTAGCGGTTTATTGCGGAATTTCACTTATTATTCTGCTCTTATTGACAAAAGAAATGTTGGACCTAAAAAAGAAGAATTAGAAAAAGTAGTATGAACTTTAAAATTAACATGAAGAAGATTTCGGCCTTGGCGTTGTTGGCGCTAACAGCTGTACCCGTTTGTGGTCAGGACTTGTTGGCAAGACAGGCACCAGTAGACCATCGCATGAAATCGCTTGACACACTCGCAGTGTCGCATTATCGATTGATAGAGGATAGAGAGAACCCATCGGCAGAGCTGTATGAGGATTTCTCCAACAAGTATGCACATAAGGCAACTTCATTGCCTGAGCACTTCCGCATCGACCTCCGTCATTTCTGCATGCCAACTCCTAGTCGCGTTGTCACAAGTAACTTCGGTTATCGTGCTAGCTTTGGCCGCCAACATAAAGGTATGGACATCAAGGTTTATATTGGCGACTCAATCCGCGCAGCCTTCTCTGGCAAAGTTCGCATCGTAAGATATGAAGGTGGTGGTTACGGTAAGTACATCGTGATTCGTCACAATAATGGATTGGAGACCATCTATGGTCACTTGTCTAAGCAGCTAGTTTCTGAGAACGAGGAAGTAAAGGCTGGTGATGTTATCGGATTGGGTGGCAACACCGGCCGAAGCACAGGTTCTCACCTCCACTTTGAAACTCGTCTCTGTGGTGTGGCTTTGAATCCTGCCTTGTTCTTTGATTTCCGCAATCAGGATGTTACAGGCGATTTCTATAATTTCAATCGCGACACTTATGAAAGTGAGTATGCTGAGGCTAATGCAGCCCGTGGTAAGGTGGGCAATGGCGGCTATACTCGTGAGCAAGTGAATGGTGGCGAGGTTGGCAGATATAAAGCTAGCCCATCAGGCGAAAAGCTTTATCATAAGGTTAAGGCTGGTGAAACGCTCAATTCTATTGCAGAGAAGCGTGGTGTAACAGTAGAGCAGATTTGTCGTCTCAATGGTTATCGCAAGGATAAGAAGTTGAATCCAGGACAAATCATCCGCTACTCTTAATTTAGAAAGTTAGTTTTAACAAATATGTTTCCATAAGCAATTAAAAAAGGAGATAGGCGCCGTTGATGGCGATTATCTCCTTGTTTTTTTATCTAAACTTCTACATTATCTACAAGTTTCTTATTCTGCCAATAATGCTTCAGCCACTTTGATGTCGAATGGTGTGGTAATCTTGATGTTCTCTCGATTGCCCTCTACCATTGCCACTTGGCAACCTAAGCTCTCTATCACAGAGGCATCGTCGGTAAACTGCTCCTTGTAACCCTGGTTGAAGGCTTGTTTGGCTAGGCTGATGTCGAAGGTCTGCGGAGTCTGCACGATGCGATAATCGTCGCGCATCACATTCTTGCCACCGCCACGCTTGTCGATATAACGCAAAGTATCGGTTACGGCGTATACTGGCAGGGCGGCATATTCCTCACGAGCCGTCTCGTAACACTCTGAGATGACCTCGGTGGAAACGAATGGGCGTACGCCATCGTGAATGCCCACTACGCCATCCTCATCATCTGGAATCAAGGCAAGGCCGTTCTTGGATGATTGGAAACGGGTATCGCCACCATTGGCTATCTGGTGCTTGATGTCGAAATGATGCTGCTCGCAGAGCTGGTGCCAGTACTGCTGCTGGCTCTCTGGCAACACCAAGATGATGTTGAGGTTCTCATCATACTCATGGAATCGCTCGATGGTGCGCATCAGGATAGGCTTGCCTGCGATAGGGAGAAACTGCTTGGGTATCTCGCTGCCCATGCGGAGGCCCTTGCCTCCGGCTACTATGATTACGTAATCCATGGTTCTAATTTATAATTTAGAATTAATAATTATGAATTACTTACTTGCCATGAGGTGGGCATACTGCATACCCTTTTGCAATTTTGCCACTTCCTCCTTGCCTACGAAATAGCTCAATATCTGGTATGCATAAGGAAGGGTTGCGGCTGGACCTTCGCCTGTGATCACATTGCCATCCTCCTGGAAGAGTTCGCCTGTGTACTCGGTGCTCTCGCCGAAGTAACGCTCGAAGCCTGGTGAGCAGGTTGCTTTCTTGCCGTCCAAGATGCCTGTGCTAGCCAATACCATTGGTGCGGCGCAGATGGCACCCACACGTTTGCCTGCCTTGTGCTGGGCGATGAGAGCCTGGCGCACACCCTCGTGCTCATTGAGGTTGGTGCTGCCTGGCAGACCGCCTGGCAGGAGGAGCATATCTGCATCCTCAAAGCTCTCTACGTTCTCAAACTGGAGGTCTGCCTTGATGGTGATGCCATGTGATGTCTCTACCCATTCACTGCCCGTGATGCCTACGGTTTTGATGTCTACACCACCTCTGCGGAGGATGTCTACTGGTGCCAATCCCTCGATTTCCTCGAAGCCGTTGGCAAGAAATTCATATACTTTTGCCATAATTTATTTGTTTTTTGTCGTATTATTCAATTAATATTCGTAATTTTGCAATCGTGAAGGAATGTTCCACCTTATTATATAGAGATGGATTTCCTTTTGCAAAAGTAAGAATAATTATTGAAACTGCAAAATAAATGGCACAACAACATTTAAAATTTGCCATATTTGGCAATGAATACCAGGCAAAGAAGTCGGCTTCCATCGAAACCATCCTCTCTTATCTCGATAAGAAAGAGGCTGAAGTTTATGTGGAGAATGCTTATTATGAGTTTCTTACCCGAGACCAGCAACTCGATGTGAAGGCGGCTGGGGTGTTCGAGGATTACAACTTTGATGTGGATTATGTCATCTCTATGGGTGGTGACGGTACCTTCCTGAAGGCGGCGAGCCGGGTGGGAGCCAAGGGTACGCCTATCATCGGTGTGAATATGGGCCGGTTGGGCTTCCTTGCTGATGTGCTGCCTAGCGAGATTGAGACGGCTCTGGACAGTCTTTATGCAGGTGAATGCCTGATAGAGGAGCATGCGGTGATTCAGGTTGAGGCTGAAGGGGGCGTTCTGGCTGGCAATCCGTTCGCCCTCAACGATATTGCCGTGCTGAAGCGTGATGATGCTTCGATGATTTCCATACGTACGCAGGTAGATGGCGAATTCCTCGTCACTTATCAGGCGGATGGTCTGATTGTTACTACGCCAACCGGTTCTACGGCATACAATCTTTCGAATGGCGGACCTATCATCATTCCGCAGAGTGGTAGCATCTGTCTTACTCCGGTGGCTCCTCACAGTCTGAACATCCGTCCTATCGTCATCAACGATACGGCTGTCATCACGCTCGATATCGAGAGTCGCAGCCACAACTATCTGGTAGCCATCGATGGTCGTAGTGAGCGTATGACGGAGGAAACCCGCCTTATCATCCGAAAGGCTCCTCATAGCATCAAGATTGTGAAGCAGCGCAACCAGCGTTATTTCTCTACCTTGAGAGAAAAACTGATGTGGGGTGCTGACCAGCGCGAAAGATAAGTAGAATAAGAAGATAAGTAGAATAAGAAGATAAGTAGAATAAGAAAAGAGGTATATCCCGAAGACGAATCTTGGGTATACCTCTTTTGTCTTTACCTAAAACTACTAACTTGTTACCTTGTATGTACTAAAAGTACATTTAAAACAAACTTAAACCTAAACCTAAGAACATAAAATCTTTAAACTATTCTCTATTTTCGTATTCTTATCTGATAATCACTTTCTTTCCCTGGTGGATGTAAACACCGCTCTCAGCAGGTTTCTTACCCAATTTCATACCGCTAAGTGTATACCATGCATTGTCTGTTGTGGTATTGCTTATGGTTGGGGTTCCCGTGATGCCTGTTGGTGCCCAGATGGCGGTAACATCATTGCAGGTGTATTTGCCCTCATTCTGTTTAGGGGTAATCTCATAATACTTGGTGCTGTTGACGGCTTTCAAGTCTTCGGTCTGCTTCTTGTTTTTCCCCTGATTGAAGATGATGTTTACGATGGCATCCTTGCTCTTGATCTTGAAGTCCATATAGTACCACTTCTTTCCGTTCAGCGTCTTGGTTGCTGTGACAGCAGTACCTGGCCATTTTTCTGTGAGCTCTCCGCTTGTATTCCATGCGTAGAAATACATGGCTGAACCCCAGTTGGTTACCTGGTCAGCATTGGCATATATGGTGATGGTATATGGCTCGAATGCCTTGATGGTATAATTGTAGGTACGGATACCTGTTACGGTTCCGTTGCTGAGCAAGCCAACCTTCAAGGTGCATGTCTCATCTATGTTGATGGTGCTACCTGTAGCCACCTGCTTGCTCTTGGCTGTAGGGGCTGTGCCGTCAGTGGTGTATACCAGTTTGGCATTGCTGTTCTGACTGACAGCCGTAAGCTTAGCCTTGAATCCTGCCTCGTATTCGCCTGATGGAATGTTGCACCATGCGGTTTCTGCAGATTTAGAAAGATAATAACGATAGTGGTATCCTTCGAGAATCTGTGCATAGTCGGCACTTGGCGTATATTCCTTGGTGTTGTTTCCTACAACCACGATGAGCTTAGCCTTGTCGCCGGTAGTTTCATTGGCGAAGCAAGTTTTCTTTGAGTACTTGTTTACATAGTTGCTTATGTTGGTGATGCCTGCAAGTTTGCGGGCTTCGATCATGCTCTTCAACTCTTGCTTGTAGGCTCTCCAGTGTGGTTGGAAGATGCAAGGCGTGCCCGGCATGGCAAGCATGTAGGCGTTGGCAGCCAAGGTGTCTTTGTGTAGAGGGTCAAGAGGCTCAGAGGCAGAACGATATTGCATATCGTGATTTTCCACGAATGTTACTGAGTACTGGCGATAGTTGGCATCGTGCATCAGATTGATGGTGCTATTGAGCTTGCTCCAATCAGAAGAGGAGGCTACCTTTCCGTCGGCTGCACCATTCACAGCATCACGCACATTGTAGCGGAACTGGAAGTCGAAGGCTGCACTCTTCTTCTGGGTAGCGTTAATCCAAGATTCTATCTTCTCGTTGCTATCCCAATATTCACCTACCGAGTATTCTATACCTGTTGCATCATTGTAGTCAGCCACGTGAGTACCGCTGAAACCCTTTACCATATCGTAGCGGAAACCGGTATATCCCATATCCTCCTTCAGGAATTTCAGATATGCCTTGATAATCTTCTGCACGTTCTCGCTCTTATGGTCAATATCACGGCATCCTCCAAAGTCGGTTCCCTCATCATAGTTATTGCTGAGGCTAACCCCGTCTTTTTTTGCCTGTGTTGCCGTACTTTCACCATCATCATTCTTGCAGATGTCGGTAGACAACATCTGGTAGGTCACTCCCTTGTAGGTTTCTGCCGGGAAGGTGAACCAGCCGTCTGTATTGCGGTGGTTGACCACAACATCTGCTATTGCGCCTATACCAGCGGCTCTAAACTTGGCAATCAGGTTTCTGAGTTCAGCCTCAGTTCCAAATGAGGAGTTCTGGTTGAAATAATAATATGGCTTATAGCCCATCACCTGTGTGGTTTCGATACATTTTCCGCTTTGTGGAAGCCATACTAGGTCGATGAATCCTTTCATGTCATCAGCTTGCTTCTCCAGGACGTTCCATTGTGAGTAATCGTAAGAATCCCATGAGAATCCTTGCAGCATGACGCCACTGTAGTTAACAGGCCAACCTTGTGCAAACATATTGATGCTTGCCAGTAAGGCGAAGAGTGTAAAGTATATCTTCTTCATAATTATCATTGTATTTTTTGATTACTATCTTATGTTTAATTGTAAGTTGTATTCTTTTTCGTTGGCAAAGTTACGACTATTTCTGATACCATAGTTCAGATTTGATGTAAATCAAGTAAACGATTTGCGCAATCGTTTGCATTTACTAATAAAGTTGTTTCTTTAGGTACGTCTTTAGGTACTTTAACTTGAAAGACTTGATGAAGATATATTTTGCTTATAATTTTGCACAGATGAAACAGTAAAGATTATGGCGAAAAAGAGATACTACCTCGTACCAGAGTTTTGTTCCTCACGACGGCACCTTTGTGCCCTCGCTATGGCAAAGGAGTGCCCTCGGGAGGAACTTTTCACGACATCCTCAATGCAGATATCCCCATACATCTTATTTAAGCAATATGTAGCAAATCTACACAGCTTATTCGTCGATAGCGCAGGTGCTACTTACTATGGATGATGTGGTTCTATAACCATAAGAATCCAAATAGGCGGTTCCCGATATGTTCGAGAACCGCCTGGTATTTATAGCTTTTTGATTTCTTCGATACTTAATCCTGTAGCCTGTGCGATGATTTCTGGAGCTACATTCTGAGCCAACAGGCTGAGGGCAATGGCTTTTTTCTCTTCAGCCCTTCCTTCAGCCCTTCCTTCAGCCCTTCCTTCTTGCTTAGCATTGGTCAAGACATCGTTTTGTATCATGATGGCATTGAGATGCTCATCGTATGCATGACGTTCGGCGTCAGACATCTCGTAATATTTCAGCTTTTCGCGAGCCTCTTGCAGTCCTGGAGCCTTGGTGTCGGCAGCGATAACGCCGTTCTTTAGGTAGTTGACCCACTCCTCCAACGGCGATTTAGCTACACTATTGAATTCGTTGACACGAACAAGAATGTAGGTTGGGAAAATCTCTGAAGGTGATTTCCTTACGATATTGTCCCTCTCCTTGGTACTGATGATAAGTTGGTCCTTCGTATGTAGTCCCACGAAATTGTTCTGACCTACATAGATATAGTCAGAACCTTTTCCTAAGTCGAAATAAAGGATGCTGATGGAATAGACCTTCTTTACCTCTTTGTAACTGTTTCCTAGATTGATGTGTTCGGTGATAGCTTTAGCTACTCCATAGAGCACGCGCTCCAGATAGTAGAGTTCACTTGTATTTTGTATTTCTACAATAATGATTTCACCTTTACTATTTTTAGCTTTGATGTCGACGCGATTAAATTTATCATCGGCAGCACTCTGGTTACCTTCACTTTCCAGTATGTCGATGATTTTTACCTCCTCGTTCAAGAAAACAGTAAGAAAGCCTTCCAATACACCAAAATTAGCTTTTTGACGGAGCAATCTCTTAATAGCCCAGTCAAAACGTATATATCTATCTCTAAGTTCTGTCATAATCTAAACCTCCCATATTGTCTTTTTTAAATTCGCCTGCAAATATACGACTTTATTTTGAAACTCACAAGGATTCTTGGGAAAAAAGTTCCTTGCCACGACACCTTCGTACTGTGGCGAGGGCATAAAGGTACCGTGGCGAGGAACAAAAAACTAGTTCGAGGAAGGAAAATGGGATGAATGCATAAAGAAAATAGGCGGCTCTGGGAATTGCTCCCGGAACCGCCTAGATATTATAGTTTATTGATTTCTTCGATGCTTAGTCCTGTGGCTTGTGCTATGATTTCGGCAGAAACGTTCTGGGCTAGCAGACTTAGGGCAATTGCTCTTTTCTCTTTAGCCCTGCCTTTGGTTTCTCCTCTTGCTTCTCCTTCCACAATGCCTTCTGCTCTTCCTTCTGCTCTTCCTTCTGCTCTTCCTTCTGCTCTTCCTTCTTGTTTTGCATTGGTCAATACGTCATTTTGTATCATAATGGCATTGAGGTGCTCATCGTATGCATGGCGTTCGGCATCTGACATTTCATAATATTTCAGCTTTTCACGAGCCTCTTGCAATCCTGGGGCTTTTGTGTCAGCAGCAATAACACCATTTTTCAGATAGTTCACCCATTCTTCCAATGGTGACTTGGCAACGTTGTTGAATTCATTAACACGCACAAGAATATAGGTAGGAAAAATCTCTGATGGTGATTTCCTCACAATGTTGTCCTTTTCTTTTGTGCTGATAATCAATTGGTCTTTTGTGTGCAGACCAACAAAGTTGTTTTGTCCAACGTAGATATAGTCTGAGCCTTTCCCTAAGTCGAAATAAAGGATGCTGATGGAATAGACCTTCTTTACCTCTTTGTAACTGTTTCCTAGATTGATGTGTTCGGTGATAGCTTTAGCTACTCCATAGAGCACGCGCTCCAGATAGTAGAGTTCACTTGTATTTTGTATTTCTACAATAATGATTTCACCTTTACTATTTTTAGCTTTGATGTCGACGCGATTAAATTTATCATCGGCAGCACTCTGGTTACCTTCACTTTCCAGTATGTCGATGATTTTTACCTCCTCGTTCAAGAAAACAGTAAGAAAGCCTTCCAATACACCAAAATTAGCTTTTTGACGGAGCAATCTCTTAATAGCCCAGTCAAAACGTATATATCTATCTCTAAGTTCTGTCATAATCTAAACCTCCCATATTGTCTTTTTTAAATTCGCCTGCAAATATACGACTTTATTTTGAAACTCACAAGGATTCTTGGGAAAAAAGTTCCTTGCCACGACACCTTCGTACTGTGGCGAGGGCATAAAGGTACCGTGGCGAGGAACAAAAAACTAGTTCGAGGGAGGAAAATGGGATGAATGCATAAAGAAAATAGGCGGCTCTGGGAATTGCTCCCGAAACCGCCTATTAAGCTTATTTTATGAAGTAATATGGAGGATTACTTCTTGGTTACTACAGCATGAGCCTTGCCATTACAGAAGGCATAGAGCTTGATATCATAAGTTCCTGCTGTAACCTGAATGTCTGCACCACCGTGGGTAAGAGCATTAAAGTCACCACCCCAGTTAGGGTTTGGATCCCAGGCATCGTTAGAACGGAACTTGATTTTACCATCCTTCAATACGATGTCTTTGATTTCCCAGCAGTTCTCTGCCTTGTTATAGGTCAAATCAACATCAGAATCCCAACCGTTAGGAGCTGCATCGCCAATGACACCGATAGACTCAATCTTGATGAGGCTATAGGTCTTGTTTACAACATCGAGCTTAACCTGATAGTAACCTGGCTCTTTAACCAAGATGTTGTTGTCTGCATCTGTTGTAGCATCACCAAAGTCGCTTGCTCCAAGGCATCCTTCCCAGTTCTTGTCGCTAGGACGGAACTTGAACTTAGACTCAAGATACATACAGCCTTCATACTGACCATCGTATGTAGAAGTAGAAAGGAAGTCTTTAGCATCCCAACCATTTCCGTCACCTGCTACATAGTAATATTCACTGAAGTTCAATGGAGTAACCTCGTATGTACGATTCATCATGTCGATGGAAATCTTGTAATACTTGGCGTTAGCATCAGTGATGTTGAATGCAAATGCGTCTTTATCGTTTTCACCTTGTACGAAGTTGCCCTTCTTAGCGGTTTCGCCATTGGTTGCTGCACCAATCATATATGGTGTACTCCAGAAATCATCACCAAGCTCATAAGCAGAAGCTGGAGCAATCTTGAACCAGTTGTCGTCTTCTGGAGCTGGGATTACAACAGAGAATACTGGATCATCATATACATCCTTGCCACTGTTGGTAAGTTTGTAAGCCTTGCTTGCGGCACTCCAACCATTAGCTGCACCAATATAGTAGTAAGCTTCCTCGATGATAGGAGCTACAGGCTTAGCCTTAACGGTGAAGTTTTCTGATGTAAGATAGCTAGCTGTTGTACCATTAGAGAATGTAACCTTAGCCTGTGCTGGGAGGTCACGCTCCATCGGGCGCTTGCCATAAGTGTTCTCTACATACTCCTTGAATTCAGCGAAGGAAACCTTACCAGTAGAACCCATTTTGAGAGTAGAAGTCTTGGTCTTAGTCTCAGTGCCATCCACATAAGTATAGCTGTATGTGATGGAATAAGATGGGGCATAAGAAGCATTGCTTGTTGTTGGGGCTGTTGTGATTTCGCAAACCTGAACAGAGTCTGTGCCATCAGGTACATTTGCGAAGTCGATGAGGTCTACAGGCTTAACAGCGCCATTGCCGAAAGCTACAGCGTCACCCTGAGTGTTGGTAGCCTGCTCTGCCCAGTCGTTGAAACTCTCATCACAAGAAGCCAGGGCAAATGTAGCCAAGCCTGCCAATAAATATGATTTGATTTTCATAATTTTTCGTTTTTTATGAGGGAGAGAGGATGCTGATTACATTCTCTCTCCCAGATGGTTTGGAATGTTTATTTCTGTTCTACGAAAGAGTAAGCACCAGTGATATCATTGAAGAATACCTTGTATGTACCCTTGTCGCATGGGATTTCAGAACCCTTCACGCTACCGATAGCGCATGGGAAGATAGAGCTACCCCAGGTAGTGCCGTCGTTGGCAGTGAATACCATGTTGGTCTTGCCGCTGAGCGTGATGGTTGCGAACCAGTCGTGGTTCTCCATACCTGCTACGGTATTGACTGCTGCCATCTCGTTGTCACCAATCTTTACAGAGGTGTACTTATTGACTGCATCGGTATATGGCTTGACGGTCATAGAGTGATCGCTAGTGTTGATGTCGATTACATAGTAACCAGCTGCCTCAACATTGGTGTTACCTGGGTCGTCACCGCCATCACGATATTTAAAGCCAGAACCGCCCTTCTCGTTGATGGTACCACCACTCAAGCTATAGTTCCAGTTAACCAATCCCTTAGGCTCGATAAACTTGATCTGTCCGCCTGCTGCCAGGTAACCTACCCATTCTACAACACCGTCGCCAGTGAACTTGTCATATTCAGCGCCCTTCTTTACATACATAGGCTGCATACCTGTACCGAAGAATGCTGCATCGTTCTTCCAAGTGCTTCCGTCATTACCGATGATAGAACCAGTGATGTACCAGAACTTAGGCAAGCTCTCCTTGATGAAGTAAGGATATACCTTGATCTGCTGAACTGTAGAATATACATAGTTGGCAGAATCGTTCAAGTTCTTAGGACAAGCAACCAGACGCACATTCAATGTGATTGGAGTGGTCTTGTCAACCTTCGCCTCGTCATCCCAACCTTTTACCTTCATCACGCAGAGGTCTACCTCATTGGTAGGTGCGTTGTATGTGGTAGAGTTGGAAGTAGTAGACAAAGAGTAAATCTTGTCTGCATCAGCAAAGTTAGCATTGTCCTCGCCAGTTACCTGCAACCAGTAGTTAGCCTCAAGAGGGAAACTATAGTTAGGAGCTTTCTCTGCCTTAAACTGGATAGCAGAACTGCTAGCCAAGTCGATTACATTGTCACCAATCTCAGGCTTGAGCAGATTGAATGACTCTGGGACTGTCAATACAGGGTTGTCATCTCTGTCGGAATCGCAAGAAGCGAAGGCGAGCAGACCAACCATCATCGCAGCCATGATATTTAATTTCTTCATAACTTTAATTCTTTATGGATGAATCATTAATTAGTAACCAGGGTTCTGCTTCAAACCTGTAGAGTTACTGTTCATATCACTATTAGGGATAGGGAAGAGGTTGAAGTGAGCATCGAATGGAGTACCATTCTGTGTGCCGCCCATCCATTCCCAAGTATAGCTGTTCTGACCACCGAACTTATTGAAACGAATCAAGTCCATACGGCGACGACCTTCGTATGCGAACTCTCTAGACCATTCGTCGCAGAGATTGTCGAGTGAACATGAAGTCAATGTTGTAGCATGAGCTCTCTCGCGAACCAAGTTTACATATCCCAAACCATCGGCAGTACAAGTACCACCATTCTGGCGAGCATCAGCCTCGGCGTAAGTCAAGTAAGCCTCTGCAGCACGCATCATAGGGAAGTCGATGTCAACAAACTGAGTGTGCTTAACCTTGCCACCATCAGCACGAAGGTTCAAGAACTTGATGTAAGCAAAACCCTTGTTGAAGTCAGACTCCTTGGTGATGCTCTCTGTATGTCCCTTGGTAAAGAACAAAGCACGATCATCACCAGCCTCTGCTGTTACCTGGATAGGAGTACCCTGTACAGGCTCGCTGCTAGGGAAGAACTTCTGTACAAACTGCTTGCGGGCATGGTTACCACCCCATCCCTCAGAAGTACCTGTTGGGTATTCCTTGGCGATGTCGGCATTGGTTGTACCTGCTACGAGGAACAAGCAACCACCCCAAGTCTGTGTGTCCTCACCATCGTGGATGGCAGGAAGAATAATCTCTTTCTCGGCGCCATTCTCATCGTTGTCTGCCAAGAACAACTTCTGGAATGCAGAATAGGAACCTGTAGGAGTGGTGCACAGACCATAATCAGAATCGATAACCTTCTTTGCAAAATACTTAGCAGAGTCGTTCTGCTCTGTACCTGCATAAATCTTAGCATTCAAGTAGTCGCGAGCCAAGAGCAACCAAGCTGCTGCCTTGTTGGCACGACCATAACCATCTTGAGAACCTTTATATACCTTAGCATCTGCCAAAACCTCGGTAGAGCTACCGTCTTCACCAGAAACTGCACGCAGCTCGCTATTGATAAACTTATAGAGATCGGCACGCTGAATCTGAGGAGCTGACTCCTTAGAGACGGTCAAGGTGAAAGGCACATTGCCATAGAGATCCATCAGGTATGAATAGTGAAGCGCTCTCAAGAAACGAGCCTCGGCACGCTTGGTGCTGATACCCTCTTCTGTAGAACCTGCAGTCTGCTCCAAATAATAGTTGGCGTTGGTAATACCGAAGTAGAGGCGGTAGTAGAGAGCCTTCATCATAGGGTGAGAATCACTCCATGAAGCATGGTTGAACTCAGGGATACCTACATCACCCCAGATACACTCAGACTCATCAGTAGGAAGCTCATTGGCATTCCAGAGCTGACGAATCATGCTGGATGTACCCTCATCAATGTCGTCAATATCACCATTTCCGTCTGGTCCTTTCTGACCAGTCATTACCAAGTTGGCATATACCTTATTCAAGACTGCATCCCAGTCTGGCTCTGAAACCTGCTGTGGGTTGATGTTATCTACATCCAAGTCGCCCACGCAAGAAGAGAGTCCTAATGATGCAACTGCCATAGCTGCAACTGGTATTATATTCTTTATTTTCATTAGTCTCATAATTGTACTGTCTTTAATGTTTAGAAGTTCAAGTTAAGTCCAATAACTGTTGTGAAAGGACGTGGGTAGAGCGAGTTGTCGATACCGCTAGCCACCTCTGGGTCGATACCACTGTAGTTAGTGATAGTGAACACGTTCTGTACGGTAGCATAGATACGACCGCTGATACCCTTGTACTTGCTGCCTCCGAAGAGTCCGTCGAAGGAGTAACCCAAAGTGATGTTGTCCATCTTCAAGAAAGATGCGTTCTCTACGAAGTAGTCGGTGAAGAACTGCTCTGTCAATGGGTTGGTGAAGCCAAGTTTCACTGCGTCTGTAAGGCGGTTGCCTGCATAGCTCAAGGCATATACAGAACCTGTACCTACGTTGCAAGAACCAGCAAAGTTGTCATTGTATACATAGTTGCCGAGGCTTGCACGCATAGAGAAGCTGAAGTCCCAGTTCTTGTACATCAACTTAGAGCCGAAGCCCATCGTTACGTCTGGTGCTGGCTTGTAGTAGAAGTAGCGGTCGCCACTGTCGATATAGCCATTACCGTTGCGGTCTACGTATGTATTCTGCAATGGCTTGCCATCCTTGTCGTAAGCCTGCTGGTATACATAGAATGCGTTAGCTGGATGACCTACGGCATGTGCCTGGATTGTACTACCTGTACCTGCAGATACACCACCAGTCTCTACGATATAGCTTGCGTCGTTGCCAATCAACTCGTCAATCTTGTTCTTGTTGTAAGTGAAGTTGTAGTTCAACTCCCATCTCCAATCCTTAGTCTGAACTGGGCGAACGATGGTAGACAACTCGAAACCGCTGTTGTGCAAAGAACCGATGTTGCTAGTTACCTTGTTCTTGAAGTTGCTACCAGCTGATACATATACTGTATTGATCAAGTCGGTAGTCTTGCGATAATAGTAATCCAAGTTCAAGATCCAACGATCACGGAAGAATGAGAAATCAAGACCAGCATTCCATGTGGTTGTCTTCTCCCAAGTCAAGTCTGGATTGTAAGTATCTGGACGGAAAGTTATGCCCTTACCGCTAGCATCCTTGATTACAGGATAGTAAGCGTGGTCTACGTTAGGAGTGTAAGTAGGGATATAGGTGTAGTCACCGATACCTTCCTGCTGACCTGTCTTACCCCAACCGAGACGGAGCTTAGCATCGCTAACCCAATCTACATTCTTCAAGAAGCTCTCTTCCTTAGCCTTCCATGCGAAAGCCAATGATGGGAAGAGACCCCAACGATTACCCTTGGCGAAACGAGAAGAACCATCATCACGAAGAGTGAATGTCAAGAGGTAGCGATCCAAGAGAGAATAGTTCATACGTCCAAAGAATGAAACCAAATAGTTCTCTGTCTTGTAGAGTGTACCAGATGTTGGCTCATTGTATTTCTCACCAGCCTTAGTGCTTGTAGAAGGATAGAGACCATAACCATTCCAGTCTGTCTTCTTGTGGAAGTGCTGATACTCATAACCTGCCATTACATCAATGTGATGAATCTTGGCGAAGTCCTTCAAATACTGTGCATAAGCATTGAAAGAGAGGTTGTAGGTATCCATCTTACTCCAACCTGTATAACCATAATAGTTGTTGGAATAAGACATTGGGTCGATATCTGTGTTCTGCTTACCTGTAGAAATGTCGGCACCTGCATTCATGTGGAGGTGCAAGTCCTCGAAACCATGAATCTTATAGTCTGCCTCAAAGTTGCCCACGAATGTCTTTGATGTGGCACGGTCGTTCTTCAATTCCAACATTGCCACTGGGTTCTGGGTAGCATTACGGTTGTAAGAGATACCCTGTGTAGGATCCAACAAGGTTGAACCTTCTGTAAACCACTGTGTATATCCACCAAAGTACTTGTTGTAGAGGTCGTTGTCTACATGAATAGGCTTGGTTGGGTCCATATAGCGAGCTGCACCGATGGCACCACCATCAGCATAACGGCTCTTGGCAATCATACCCTTACCATTGATGTTCAACTTCAAGTGGTCGTTCAACAAAGATGGGTTCAAGCTTACGCTGGCAGTATAACGCTCAAACTTAGAGGTCTTGATGATACCCTCATTATTTGTATAGCCGAGAGACAAACGATATGGCATGTTCTTCAAACCACCCTGAACGGTGAGGTTGTGGTCATGAGAAATCGCAGTGCGATAAATCTCATCCTGCCAATCGGTATCAGCAAAATGCTGTTCGCCCTTCTGGAATGTACTCTTATAACCTGTTATCTTGCCATTTCCGTCTACAACGTTAGCTATAGTCTCGCCGGAATAGTCGTAGTAACCGAGAGAGCGATAAGCATCGCTGTCCTCTCCATACAAGTTCTTGATAAACTCCTGGTATTCAGGACCGCTCATTACGTCGAATGTCTTCTTCTTGGTAGAGATAGACATATTGCCATTATAGCTTACCTTAGGAGCCTGGCCTGAGCGACCTTTCTTGGTAGTGATGATGATGACACCATTAGAAGCACGAGAACCGTAGATGGCTGTTGCAGAAGCATCCTTCAATACGGTGAAGCTCTCGATATCGTTAGGGTTTACCATAGAGAGAGGGTTGGCAAGACCTTGCACACCATAATTGTCCATGGCAAGACCATCGATCACGATCAATGGGTCGTTGGATGCGTTCAATGACGAACCACCACGAATACGAATCTGAGCACCACCACCAGGAGTACCATCGCTAGAAGTTACATTCACACCGGCAATCTTACCAGAGATCATGTCTTGGGCGTTGGTCTGAAGACCGTGGTTCATCTCATCTGGCTTGATGGCTGTAACAGAACCAGTCAAGTCGTTCTTCTTAGCCACACCATAACCGATGACTACGACCTCGTTGAGAGACTTGGAGTCATCTTGGAGAGTAATGTTCATGTTGTTGGATGCCTTCACGGTCTGTGGAGTCATACCGAGATAGGTAAATGTTAGGTTTGTTCCTGGCGCTGCGTCGACAGAGAAGTTACCATCCATGTCGGTAATGCCCACTGCCTTACCGTTCACTGTAATGGTAGCACCCATGACAGGCTCACCAGAAGCATCTTTCACTTGTCCCTTGATGGCGTTTGACTGCGCAAAGGAACTCGCTGTCAGAAGCAGACCGCTTACAAGGGTCAACGTTCTGAGAGGCAATTTAAATTTTACCTGCTTCATCATTTGCTTGATTTTTAAGTTAATGTTTATATTACTTTTTTTATTGTTTATTCTTGACGTTACGTTGAGCCTTTATTTAATATGTAGGTCTCGCGTATTCTTTCACGTTACTATTGTTCGCGTTTAGTCGTTTATTGCTTTTTCTGGGTGCAAAATTAAAGTCTTTTATGATACGATGTACTTTTTTTTAGTTAATTCCGTTAATTCTTATGCGCAATCGTTTGCACGTCTTTTGCTTGATTTATATCAACGAAAATGCGACAACATAACGGATAATTGTCTAATTTTGCAGCGAATCTAAAAACAAATGGCAGAGAATACTATTATAACAATGAAAGATATTGCTCGCGACCTGGGGGTAAGCATCGCCACGGTGAGCCGAGCATTGAAGGACAGCCCTCGTATCAGCGCTGCCCAGAAGGATCGTATACAGCAGTATGCGCGCGAACATAACTTCTATCCGAACATCATCGGTGAGGCTTTGCGCCATAGCAAGGTGCAGCCGATGAAGGTGATTGGTGTCATCATCCCTGAGTTGGTTCACTATTACTTCATGTCGGTGCTCTCGGGCATTGAGGAGGAGGCAAGAGCCAGAGGCTATCGTGTGATGGTGGCGCAGAGCAAGGAGCGATACGACCGAGAGGTGGCTATCTGCGAGGACTTCTATAAAAATAAGGTGTGCGGCATCATCGTGTCGCAGGCTAAGGATACCAAGCAATATGCCCACTTCCAGAAGTTGATGAACAATGGCGTGCCTCTCGTCTTCTATGATAGAATATGTACGGGCGTGAACTGCTCTAGAGTGGTGGTGGACGACTACATGGGCGCCTTTACCGCCGTGACCCATCTCATCGATACGGGCTGCAAGAAGATAGCCTTTTATGGTTCGCCGATGAACTTGGAAATCTCAAAGAACCGATATAATGGTTATCATGATGCCCTGGTGAAGCATGGACTGACGGAGAATCCTGACTGGGTGAAGCTCTGTGACAATCGGGCACAGGCTGAGGCTCTCACTCCAGAGATTCTGGAGCAGGAAGATCATCCGGATGCTTTCTTTGCCATCAATGATGATACCGCCATCGGTATTCTCTATACCGCCAAGCGCATGGGATTTTGTGTTCCTGAGGAAATCAGCGTGTGCGGATTTACGAATGGTGACCGTGCCAAGGCTTCCGACCCAATGCTTACCACCGTGGAGCAGCGAGGCGTAGCCGTAGGAGAGGAGGCTGCCAATATCCTCATCGGTCAAGTGGAAGGTTCTATACCAAGAGATGAAGTAGAAAAGAGAGTGGTGAGAACTAGGCTCGTTGTGCGAGGCACCACGAGATAGGTTATAGTTGATAGTTTATAGCGGCTTCGCCGTATAGCTAGATAGACAATTACAGGAATAATAAAAACAAAAAAACAAGAATAAGCAAATGAAACAAAAGCCTAATTTAAGTTTCTGGAAGCTCTGGAACTTGAGCTTCGGATTCTTCGGGGTACAGATAGCTTACGCTCTGCAGAGCGCCAATATCTCCCGAATCTTCGCAACGTTGGGTGCTGACCCACACAACTTGAGTTATTTCTGGATTCTCCCTCCGTTGATGGGAATCCTGGTGCAGCCTATCGTGGGCACACTGAGCGATAAGACTTGGTGTCGATTCGGCAGACGTATACCTTATTTATTTATAGGTGCCACGATAGCCGTACTGGTGATGTGTCTCTTGCCTAACGCTGGTTCGCTGGGCTTGACGGTGAGCGGTGCGATGCTCTTCGGACTGATAGCCCTGATGTTCCTCGATACTAGCATCAATATGGCGATGCAGCCATTCAAGATGCTGGTGGGCGATATGGTCAATGAGAAGCAGAAGGCGAAGGCTTACTCTATCCAAAGTTTCCTCTGCAATGCAGGTTCGGTAGCTGGATATATCTTCCCATTCCTCTTTACCTTCCTGGGTATCAAGAATGTAGCCGATAAGGGCGTGGTGCCAGATTCTGTCATCTGGTCGTTCTATATCGGTGCGGCTATCCTCATCCTCTGTGTCATCTATACTACGATGAAGGTGAAGGAGTGGAATCCGCAGGAGTACGCCATGTATAATGAGTCTGGAGTTAGGAGTGAGGAGTTAGGAGTTGATAAGACTGCTGAGGCTTCTGAGGATAAGGCTAACTGGATTACTTTGCTCCGAAAGGCTCCTGCTACCTTCTGGAAGGTGGGACTGGTGCAGTTCTTCTGCTGGGCAGGCTTCCTCTATCTCTGGAATTATTCTACGGGAGCTATCGCTGAGACAGTATGGGATACTACCGACCCTACCTCTGAGGCATTCCAGGAGGCAGGCAACTGGGTGGGTATCCTCTTTGCCGTTCAGGCAGTGGGCAGTGTGCTCTGGGCTGTAGTGTTGCCTCAGTTTAAGAATACCAAGATGGCATACGCCGTTAGTTTGATTATCGGTGGTGTGGGCTTCGCCTTGATTCCATTCCTGCATGACCAGTATCTCCAGTTTGTTCCATTCTTGATGATTGGTGCTGGTTGGGCAGCCATGCTTGCCATGCCTTTTACTTTTGTTACCAATGCCTTGCAGGGCTATGGCCACATGGGTGCATACTTGGGACTCTTCAATGGTACCATCTGTATTCCTCAGATTGTGGCTGCCATCTGCGGTGGAGCAATCCTGAGCTTGGTGGGTTCTCATCAGAGCGATATGATGATTGTATCTGGCATCTTGCTTATCTGCGGTGCATTGGCGGTTTCTATCATAAAGGATAAGAAATAAGCGGAAAGCGAACAAGATGAAGTGTTATGCCAACGTTTGCATTGCAATTTGCGCACGTTTCTGCAACAAAAAGGAACAGTGAAGCGATTTTTTTGTTAATTTCGCAGCACAAATATATAATAACCTATTAAGAAGGTCTTATGACGATTCATTTTAACATAAACTATAAAACGGTGTTTGGCGAGCAACTCGTCTTGAACATCCAGAAGGAGGACAAGGAACTGAAGCTTCCTATGACCACACTCGATGGCGAGAAGTGGTCACAGGATTGGTGTGTGGAAACGGTTAACCAGGCCTATACCTATTATTATAGTATAGAGCGTGATGGCAAGGTGAGCAAGACTGAGTGGTTGCTCGTGAAGCACCGTCTCGATATGACCGCTAAGCGTGCAGAGCAGTATACCCTCTACGACCACTGGAATGCGATACCAGAGGATGCTTATCTCTATAGCAGAGCCTTTACCGACTGCATCAACCATCAGAACCCTCAGCTGATGAAGGTGCAGAATGACAGTAAGACGGTGCGCATCATCGTGCGTGCTCCTCAACTGCGTGATGGCGAAAAGCTTGCCATCGCAGGAGCTGACAATCTGCTGGGTGCTTGGGATAGCAAGAAGGCATTGCCTATGGTGCAGCACAACTACAATGAGTGGGCAGTGGACATTAATGCCTCTCACTTGCAGACCAACCACTTGGAGTTTAAGTTCCTTGCCGTCGATAGCAAGAAGGACCAAGTGCTTTGGGAGACGGGATTCAACCGTACCATCGACTTGCCTGAACTGAAGGCTGGCGAGTTGGTATCATACGAGCTCGACCAATCCTTCTATGCCCTGTATAATCGAAAACTAGCAGGTACCTTGGTGCCTGTATTCTCATTGCGCAGCAAGAAGAGTGCTGGTATAGGCGACTTTGGCGACCTCCAGGCGATGATAGACCTCGTGGTTCAGACCGGTCAGCGTGTGCTCCAGCTCTTGCCTATCAATGATACCACCATTACCCATACATGGACGGATAGTTATCCATACAGTTGCATCAGCATCTTTGCCCTGCATCCACAGTATGCTGACTTGAACGCCCTGCCAGAATTGAAGGATGCCAAAGCACGTGCCGAGGCGGAGAAGACTCGTGAGCAACTCAATGAGTTGGGTAAGATAGACTATGAGAAGGTCAATGACTTTAAGATAGCTTACTTGCGCCAAATCTTCAAGCAAGAAGGTGAAAAGATGATGAAGACTGCCGAGTTTAAGGCTTTCTTCAAGGAAAATGAACAGTGGCTCGTGCCTTACGCACAGTATTCTTATCTGCGTGATAAGAATGGCACAGCCGACTTTACCCAGTGGCCTGACCATAAAACATGGGATGAGGCTGAGCGCAAGGCTCTCTCTGATCCTAAGACTCAGGCTTATCAGGACGTGGAGTTCTTCTACTTCGTACAGTTTGTGCTCGACCAGCAGATGCGTGCTGCCCATGAGCATGCCAAGGCTAAGGGTGTGATTCTGAAGGGTGATATCCCTATCGGTGTGAACCGCCATGGCTGCGATGTGTGGATGGAGCCTAAGTACTTCAACCTCAATGGTCAGGCTGGTGCGCCACCAGATGACTTCTCTGTCAACGGACAGAACTGGGGATTTCCTACCTACAACTGGGATGAGATGATCAAGGACGACTGCCAGTGGTGGGTTCGCCGCTTCCAGAACATGTCTAAGTACTTTGATGCTTACCGCATCGACCACGTGCTCGGCTTCTTCCGCATCTGGGAGATTCCTGTGGATAGCGTACACGGACTGCTCGGTCAGTTTGCTCCAGCTCTCGCCATGACTCGTGAGGAGATTCAGGGTTACGGACTGAACTTCCAGGAGGAACGTTTCACCCGTCCATTCATTACCGACTGGGTATTGGACCGTATGTTCCATGAGCGTGCCGATGAGGTGAAGGAAAAATATCTCGACCGCTTGGATGCCGAGCGTTATCAGATGAAGCCAGAGGTAGACACCCAGCGCAAGGTGGAGGCTCTCTTTGCTGGTGTTACGGAGGAGAAGGAACTTTGGTTGCGTGATGGCTTGTATGCATTGATTAGCGATGTGCTCTTCGTGCGTGACCACAAGAACCCAGAGCTCTTCCACCCACGTATCTCAGCGCAGCTCGACTTCATCTATGAGTCGCTCTATGATAATGACAAGGCAGCGTTCAACCGCCTCTACAACGACTACTTCTATCGTCGCAACAACCAGTTCTGGTATGGAGAGGCTATGAAGAAGTTGCCTAAGCTGGTACAGGCCACCCGCATGTTGGTATGTGCCGAAGACCTCGGTATGGTGCCAGACTGTGTGCCATGGGTGATGAACGAACTGAAGATATTGAGCTTGGAGCTCCAGAGCATGCCAAAGGATCCATCGGTTAAGTTTGGACACTTGAGCCGCAATCCTTACCGCTCTGTCTGCACCATCTCTAGCCACGATATGCCTACGCTTCGCCAGTGGTGGGATGAGAACATCTCTCGCACCCAGGAGTATTACAACACGATGCTCTATCGTGAGGGACCCGCTCCACATCCACTTCCAGGCTGGCTTGCTAGAGACATCATCGCTCGTCATCTCACCTCTCCATCTATGCTCTGCATCTTGAGCATTCAGGATTGGCTTGCCATCGACGAGGCTCTCCGCCTGCCAGATGCCAATGCCGAGCGTATCAATATTCCGGATAATCCTAAGCATTACTGGCGTTATCGTATGCACCTCAATATTGAGGAGTTGGCTGCCAGCAAGGATTATCTCAAGAATATCACCGAGTTGATAGCGCAGGGTGGAAGATTCTAGTCGATTAAGAATTAAGAACAAGACAACTAGTATAACTTGAAAAGAAGCAAATGAAAAGACTGAATGTTTTAGTATTGGGTCTGCTGCTGCCTATGCTGGCAGCAGCTCAGACTGTGAAGTCGCCTAATGGGAATGTCAGTTTGACCTTCTCATTGACCGACAAGGGACAGCCTACCTACGAGATGTCCTACAAAGGAAAAACAGTAATTAAGCCTTCTCACCTCGGCTTGGAGTTGGCGAAGGATAAGCATGCCTCTAAGAGCATGGAGGAAACTGACTTGATGGATGGCTTCACCGAGACGGGCAGCAAGACATCCACATTTGATGAGACTTGGAAACCAGTTTGGGGCGAGACTGCCACCATCCGCAACAACTACAACGAGATGGAGGTAAACTTGAACCAGGCTTCTTCCAATCGTAACATCATCATCCGTTTCCGTCTGTATGATTATGGTATGGGTTTGCGTTATGAGTTCCCTCAGCAGGAATCTCTCAACTACTTCATCATCAAGGAAGAACATACCCAGTTCGCCATGACAGGCGACCATACCGCTTACTGGATTCCAGGTGATTACGATACCCAGGAGTATGAGTACAACATCACTCCATTGACAGGTATCCGCTCTGTCATCTCAGCTAATCGTGAGAAGTATAAGAGCAACTCATCTACCACCGTATTCTCTGATACCGGTGTGCAGACTTCCCTCCAGTTGAAGACCAAGGATGGTCTCTACATCAATATTCACGAGGCAGCCTGCTTGGATTATCCTACCATGCACCTCAACCTTGACGACAAGAACTTGGTGTTTGAGTCTTGGTTGACACCTGATGCTGTGGGCAAGAAGGGGTTCATCCAGACTCCATTCAATTCGCCTTGGCGTACCGTGCTCGTCAGTGATGATGCTCGTGATATGCTCTCTTGCAAGTTGACTCTCAACCTCAATGAGCCTTGTAAGATCAAGGATACTTCTTGGATTCACCCTACCAAGTACTGTGGTGTATGGTGGAATATGATCGTGGGTACCAAGCAGTGGAGCTACACCTATGATTTGCCATCTGTTCGTCTTGGTGTAACAGACTATAGCAAGTGCAAGCCTCACGGACAGCATGGTGCTACCAATGAGGAGGTGAAGCGCTATATCGACTTCGCTGCCAAGAACGGACTTCAGGAAGTATTGGTAGAAGGCTGGAACGAAGGCTGGGAAGACTGGTTTGGTCATCAGAAGCTCGATGTCTTTGACTTCGTAACTCCATATCCAGACTTCGATATCAAGATGCTCAACGACTATGCTCACTCTAAGGGCGTGAAGCTCATGATGCACCATGAGACTTCTGCTGCCGCTCTCAACTATGAACGCCACTTGGAGGATGCCTTCAACTTGATGAATAAGTATGGTTATGATGCAGTGAAGACTGGTTATGTGGGCGACATCATCCCACGTGGTGAGTATCACTATAGTCAGTTGATGAACAATCACTATCAGCGTGTGGTAGAGCAGGCTGCCAAGCATCACATCATGGTGAATGCACATGAGGCTACCCGTCCTACTGGTATCTGCCGTACATGGCCTAACTTGATTGGTAATGAGAGTGCCCGTGGTACAGAGTATGAGGCATTCGGTGGATCAGTCCCTTATCACACAGTGATGTTGCCATTCACCCGTTTGCAGGGTGGTCCTATGGATTATACCCCAGGTATCTTCGAGACTCAGCTTTCTACATGGAGCAACAACAAGAGCTTTGTTCATACTACTCTCTGTGGTCAGCTTTCTCTCTACCTCGTGATGTACAGTCCATTGCAGATGGCAGCCGACCTGCCTGAGCACTATGAGAAGTATGACGATGCCTTCCAGTTTATCCGCGACGTAGCTTGCGACTGGGATGACTCTAAGTACTTGGAGGCAGAGCCAGCTAAGTATATCACCGTGGCACGTAAGGCTAAGGGCACCAACAACTGGTTTGTAGGTGGTAAGACCGATGCTACAGCTCGTACAGCCGTAGTGAAGCTCGACTTCCTCGACAAGGGTAAGAAGTATAACTGCGCCATCTATCAGGATGCAGCCAATGCCGACTACGAGAAAAACCCTAAGGCATACCAGATTATTCACAAGACAGTGAAGAAGGGTGATGTCTTGAAGATCAAGGAGGCTCGTGGTGGTGGTTTCGCCATCTCATTGCTCGCTAAATAAAGAAATATCGCCCACTTTTACCGCTCTGTAATTGTGGTATTTGTGGGCGACTGGCAAGGCGGAATTAAATACGCCCAAAATGAGCGTACTTAATTCTGTTTTTTCTTTACAAAATTATGATCAGATATAATCAGACTTAAAAGCCGATGTCCAAATGAAATCAATAAGAACTATATCGTTATCGCTTATGGTAACAATGATTCCATGTGTATCTTTTGCCCAGAATACATTCGATGAGATGGTGTATTCTAAGGTAAAAACTATTTTCAAATTGAATGCGCCTACAAGTGTCGAAGTAGATGGAAATACGGGTGCTTCAACCCAAATTACCCCTAAAAATACGGTAAAAGTGCGTATTTACAATGCTGGTGAAGCTGGCAAGGCTGTGAAGACCGTCAAGATGAAAGCCACCGGAAAGGACCGTTGGGAGGCTACCATCAAGGGCGATTTGGCCGGTAAATACTATACTTTCGACATGGGAAAGGGCGAAACTCCTGGTGTTTTTGCCAAGGCTGTGGGCGTAAATGGCAACCGTGGAGCCATTATCGACTTGGCTCAAACCAACCCTGCTGGTTGGGAAAACGACGTTCGCCCAGCCATTCAGTCGCCAGCCGACCTCGTTATCTATGAGATGCACTGGCGTGACTTCTCTATAGATGCCTCTTCTGGCTTGCAGAACAAGGGGAAGTTCTTGGCTCTCACAGAGCCTAAGGCTATTCTGCATCTGAAGAATCTCGGTGTGAATGCCATTCACATCCTCCCTTCTTTCGACTACGCTTCGGTAGATGAGACCAAACTCTCTACCCCTCAATATAACTGGGGCTATGACCCAAAGAACTACAATGTGCCTGAGGGCAGTTATAGCACAGACCCTTACAAGCCTGAAACTCGTATCAAGGAGTTTAAGGAGATGGTACAGGCACTGCACAAGGCAGGCATCCGAGTGATTCTCGACGTGGTATATAACCATACATTCAATATCAACAATAGCAATTTCCAGCGCACTTATCCAGACTATTACTATCGCAAGACAGCGGCAGGCAAGTATTCTGATGGTTCAGGTTGTGGCAATGAGACCGCCTCAGAGAAGCCTTTGATGCGTGAATTTATGTTGGAGAGCGTGAAGTATTGGATCAATGAATACCACATTGACGGCTTCCGTTTCGACTTGATGGGCGTGCATGATATCGAGACTATGCAGAAGATTCGCCAGATGGTGAATGAGATAGATCCATCTATCTATATCTATGGTGAGGGATGGAGCGCAGGCAGTTGTGCTTATCCAACGGAAAAGTTGGCGATGAAGGCGAATACCCAGCAGCTTCAGGGCATTGGTGCTTTCTCTGATGATATGCGTGATGCCCTCCGTGGTCCATTCTCTGACGACCATAAGGGCGCACTTCTTGCTGGAATCTCTGGCGAGGAGGAGAGCTTGAAGTTTGGTATCGTGGGCGGTATAGCCCATCCACAGGTGGATATGAATAAGGTAAACTATGACAAGCAGCCTTGGACCAACAATCCTACAGAGCAGATTAGCTATGTAAGTTGCCACGACGATATGTGCTTGGTTGACCGCTTGAAGGCTAGCATCCCATCGCTTACCGACAAGAACATCCCTGAGGATTTGCGTAAGGCAGAGTTGATTCGCATCGACCAACTAGCCCAGACTGCCGTCTTCACTTCGCAGGGCGTACCTTTCATCCTGAGTGGTGAGGAGATGCTGCGCGATAAGAAGGGCGTACATAATAGTTATAACTCTCCTGATAGCATCAACCATCTGGACTGGAATAACTTACAGAGTTATCCACAGGTATTCATATATTACAAGAACCTCATCCAGTTGCGCAAGAACCATGCAGCCTTCCGCCTCTCTACTGGTGATAAGGTACGTCAGCACTTGTTGTTCTTGACAAGCGAGGATGCCAAGGGTGTCAAGCAGGATTGCCTCGTAGGATTCCAACTCAAGGACCTTCAGGGCATCGATGCTTGGAAGAACATCATCGTCATCTTCAACTTCAATAAGGAGGCGAAGGAGATGGCTATCCCTGAGGGAGAATACACCGTGGCTTGCTGCAACGGTGTTATCAATGAGGAAGGACTTGGTCATGTATCAGGCAAGGAAGTCTTGGTGGATGGACAGTCTGCCTTGATTCTTTATCAGAAATAAGGGAGTGCCCCCTCTATATAAAGGGCATGAAATCCTATATAATATAATAAGGTGTAACAATGAAAAAGAATATAGTATCATTATTGTTGCTTATGAGTAGCGCAATGAGTATGAATGCGGCTGTCAACGTGAGCCGCATCGATCCTACCAACTGGTATGTGGGCATGAAGGATGCCTCTCTCCAGCTGATGGTGTATGGCAAGGACATCAAGAATGCCGAGGTATCGGTGGATTATCCGGGTGTGAGCATCGACTCCATCGCCCGTCTTGATTCGCCTAACTACCTCTTCGTGTATCTTAATCTGAAAGACGCGAAGGCGGGCGAGATGACCTTGAACTTCAAGCAGGGCAAGCAAACCAAAAAAGTAAAGTATCTCTTGAAGAATAGAGAGATGGCAGGCGATAAGCGCATCGGTTTCTCTAACGAGGACGTGCTCTATATGCTGATGCCAGACCGCTTTGCCGATGGCAATCCTAAGAACGATGTCATCAAGACCATGCGTGATAAGACTTGCGACCGCACGGCTCCTAGCCTTCGTCATGGTGGTGACTTGGAGGGAATCCGTCAGCACTTAGATTATTTCAACCAGTTGGGTGTAACTGCCTTGTGGTTTACCCCTGTTTTGGAGAATGATAGTCCTAACGATGGCAGGAATAGTACCTATCATGGTTATGCCACTACCGATTATTATCGTGTAGATCCACGTTTCGGAACCAATGCCGAGTATAAGGCACTCATCGACCAAGCACACCAGAAGGGATTGAAGGTGGTAATGGATATGATCTTCAATCACTGCGGATTTGAGCATCCATGGGTAGCCGACATGCCATCCAAGGACTGGTTTAATACCCCAGAATGGCTCATGCCTGAGTACCAGACTCCGGAGCATCAGAAGAAGATAGGTACGATGGATGGCAGCCGAACCGTCAACGATATGTATATGCAGACCAACTATAAGTTGACTCCAGTCTTGGACCCATACGCTAGCAAGGCAGACCTCCATGAGACGGTGGATGGTTGGTTTGTGCCAAGTATGCCAGACCTCAACCAGCGCAACCCTCATGTGATGAAGTACTTGATTCAGAACAGCGAGTGGTGGATAGAGAGTGCAGGCATCGATGGCATCCGCATGGACACCTATCCATACGCCGACCGTGATGGTATGGCAGAGTGGATGAAGACATTGGACAATGAATATCCTCACTTCAACACTGTGGGAGAGACCTGGGTTACCGAGCCAGCCTATACCGCTGCTTGGCAGAAGGACAGCAAGCTCTCTGAGAAGAACAGCTATCTGCCAACCGTGATGGACTTCGCATTCTTCGACCGCATCAACAGTGCCAAGAACGAGGAGACTGATGACTGGTGGAACGGCATGAACCGCATCTACAATGTGCTCTGCTATGATTATCTCTATCCTAATCCAAAGAGCGTGATGGCATTCGTGGAGAATCACGATACCGACCGTTTCCTCGGCGAGGGCAAGGATACCTTGGCTTTGAAGCAGGCACTCGCCTTGCTCCTTACCATCAACCGTACCCCTCAGCTCTATTATGGTACCGAGGTATTGATGAATGGTACCAAGAGCGTAACCGATGGCAATGTGCGCAAGGACTTCCCTGGTGGATGGGCAGGCGACAAGCATAATGCCTTTACCGCTGAGGGCAGAACGCAGACAGAGAACCAGATGTTCAATTGGTTGAGCCGACTTTTACACTGGCGTCAGGGCAATGAGGTGGTTACCAAGGGCAAGCAGACTCAGTTCTGTCCACAGAAGGGTGTATATGTCATCGCTCGCCAGTACAAGGGCAAGAGCGTGATGACCATCATCAATGGCAAGAACGAGGCTAATGAGCTGAATGTATCTCGCTATGCCGAGATTATCGGCAATGCTCAGAAGGCAACGGATATCACCAATGGTCGCACTGTCCTCATCAATAAGAACGTAAAACTCCGTCCTCGCCAGGCGATGATCTTGGAGTTCTAAAGACTTAGTATCAGTCACTTGATGCTTTCATATCTCAGCAGGCTAACGCAGTTATCAGCGTTAGCCTGCTTTTTTTTCATAAAAATATTCTTTCGTTTCAATTATTCTTTGTAAATTTGCAGCAGAGTTTAATAATAAAGCAGCTAAATATGGAAGAAGAAATAGGAAAATGGCTATTAGATATATCGAAGTATATAATAACAGCATATATTTTATCCCAAATGTTTGACAAGGATGATAATTCTGTTTGGACATTTATTGGTGCAGTGACATTGGCTGCAGGTCTTCTAGGAATTGGGCTGCTTCTTATAAAACGAGGAAAGGTAAGTAATAATAAAAATAAGAAAGGAAAATAATTATGAGCATGGGTTTATTAGGAATGTATATATTCTTGGCTATAGTTGCAATTGGAGCTCTTGTTTATTCTAACATTGAACAGAAAAGAAAACAATGACCATTGGATTAATTGGAATGTACATATTTCTGGCTGTATTTTCAACAGGATTGGTTGTCTATGCAAAAATAGAGGACAGGAAGAAGGGAAAGTAATGATTAGAAGATTTATTCTAACCTTCATAGCAGCAATGATCGTTACCTTGGGCGGATATGCACAAGGCGGGATGCCTAGTAAGTATAACGTAAGCTATCTCAACATGGCTGCGGGAATGCCTAATAACTTTGCCGATGATATATTCCAAGACTCTTACGGCTTCGTGTGGATTTGTACCCATGGTGGCGGATTGGTACGCTACGATGGCTACAACTTCGTAAACTTCGGGCTTGGCACTGCTGGCATCGGCTTGCGCAGCAACAGTTGCCGCAATGTATACGAAGACCATTATAAGCGCCTTTGGATAGCCTTCGAAGAAGGACCACAGGTGCTCGACCTCAACACCATGCAACCTATCGTTCCACCTTGTGAGAACGAAACTATCCAGAAACAACTGGATCGAACATTCCATACCCAGTGTACTCGCACCTATTGCGATGCCAAGGGCAATATCTGGATGCTCTCTATCAACCAGCTCACTCGCTTTGGCTTCAATGAGAAGGGCGAGGTGAATAGCGTGCTTACCACCTCTTATCCATACAATGCTCCCGACTTGGGTCTTTGCGATGTGTATCATCACGGCACCGTGGTTATCTGTAATGATGGCAAGGTGAGCGAGTATTCCGCCCGGGGCAATCGCTTGGTGGCTAAGGATCTCTCCTCCCTCTTCCTGCCGCTCTATGGCAGATATGCGGGAGCCATCATCTCTTATCATGGCAAGGTATGGCTTGCCACCAACCAGGGACTCTTCAATAGTGCCAAGCAAGAATTTCATGTAGGCGATGCCCAGCGCACCTTGCAGCATGAGGTGATTACCAGCCTAGCCGTATCCCCGGACGATGAACTCTATGTGGGCACCCTTTGTGGTGTAGATATCCTCAATGATAAGACGGGCGTTGTGGACCATTGGAATAGCAATACTGCCGTTAATCCGCTGAGCAGCAACTTCGTGAACAGTCTTTTCTGCAAGGACGGACAGATATGGGTGGGCACCGAGACGGGTGGTGTTACCAAGTTAACCCCACGCCTCTTGCTGTTGGAGTTCTATCAGAACAATCCTTCCGATCCAGGCTCCATTGCTCGCAATGCAGTCAATGCCATGTATGCCGCACCCGACGGAACCCTCTGGGCGGGCGTGGTGGAAGGTGGTTTGAACGCCTTACCCCCCCACTCTAAAAGTTTCACTCACTATACGGTGGCAAACTCCGGTTTGCCTCACAACAGCGTGTCCACCCTCACTGCCGATGGTCATGGCAACCTTTGGGTAGGTACCTGGGGTGGGGGCATTGCCGTGATGCCATTGAGCCAGCCGGGCAAACTCACCCCTCTCTTGGTGGGCGATAGATACCAGCAAATGCTCTCCTTCATTGGCGCCTTGGCTTACGATGCTATCAATGACGGTATGTGGATAGGTAGCAACGATGGCTTGTTCTTCTATGATATGAAGCGCCAGCAGCTCATCCTGCCATTCCCTCACTGTCTCGACATCCGAGGCTGCATCGGCAGGTTGGTGACTAAGGATGGCAAACTCTTGATGGGTTGCATTCTGGGCATGGTGGAGGTAGATCTCAAGTCGCGTCGTGGAGGCAAGGGAGATTTCGCCGTAACCTATCATTCTTATAAGTTGGATAATCCGAAGAGTGGTGTCTTCGACAAGATCATGTCGTTCTGCCAAACCCAGGATGGCAAGATATGGATGGGCAGCAATGGTTATGGTATGTATTGCCACTGGACCGACAAGGAAGGCAAGAGCCACATCAAGAACTATACCACTGCCGATGGTCTGGCCAACAATGCGGTGATGGGCATCGTGGAGGACAATCAGGGTATGCTTTGGATAGCCACCAAGAATGGACTCTCCATCTTCAATCCTAAGACAGAGGCGTTTAGCAGTTTCTTCAAGGAAGATGGTTTGCTCAGTTCCCAGTTCTATTTCAATGGAGCCATTCGTTCCCCTAAGGGCGAGATATACCTCGGCACGGAGTTTGGTATGATGCGCCTCTTGGGCATCAACCGCAAGGTGAACAATGTGGAGCGTCTCTGTTTCACGGGCTTGCAGGTAGATAACCAACCCGTATTCGCTGGCAGCGACTATCTGGACGAGGACATCACCATTGCCAAGAAGATTCGTTTGCACGAGAGTGATAAGTCATTCACCATCAATTTCTCTGCACTCAATTATGGTAGCGAGACGCAGGGTGTGTATCTCTATCGCATGAAGGGCTATGAGGATGAGTGGGTCAATCTGCGTCCCGGTCAGCACAGTGTCAGATATTCCACGCTGCCAGCCGGCAACTACGAGTTTCAGGTGAAGTATTCGCCATCCATCGACTCCAACAAGGAGCAGGTTATCTCGGTGGCCGTCAGCGTTACCCCATACTTCTGGAAGAGTTGGTGGTTTGTTACTATTATAATAATAGGTGTCATTGCCTTCCTCCAGTATGCCTATATGCATAAGCTCCGCAAGATGCGTGAGCGAGAGGTGGAAGCATTGTATCGTCCTATCGAGGCTGCGCTCAAGGATAGCGATGAGCCAGGCAAGCTTCAGAGTCGCATCCAGACCATCCTTGCCAACCAGCAGCGCTATCAGGAGAGCCAGAAGAAATCTATCGAGGCTGACAAGGAGAAAGTGAAGGAGAATGAGCGTCCGTTCATGGACGAGGTGATGGAAGTGATGGAGAAGAAGTATGACGACTCCGAGTTTGGCGTGCAAGAGCTAGCCGATGCCTTGGGGCTCAATCGCAGTGTGCTCAGCAAGAAGTTGGCTGCTGAGACGGGTTTGCCTACCGCCCAGTTCATCCGCAACTATCGTCTTGATATTGCCAAGCGAATGATTATCGACAATGTGGCGAATCGCAACATCACGGAGATAGCCTATCGTGTAGGCTTCAATGATCCAAAGTATTTCACCCGCTGCTTCACCAAGCAGTATGGTGTGTCGCCTTCTTCCTTCAAGGACACTCAGGAAGAGGAGTCGTAAATGACTTATTTAAGACAGATAAACCAGTGAGATAATTTCAGAAATCACTTGTTTACGCCATAAAAACAAGAGGCTGCTTGATGTAGGTCAAGTAGTCTCTTTTGTTTTTATGTCTCATTTGTTTATTTTCCGTTTCTTTTTGTTAAATTGTCTGTGTGGGAGCACAAAAGGTGGATAAGTACGTAAAAAGGTCAAAAATACACCCAAATTGCAGATAATCCACCTAATATTTGCATTTGTCCACCTACTATTTTGCTATTAATTGTACTTTTGCCACCGAAAATTTACTGTTGTCGGAATAGATAAACAATAAAATCGGAATTAATAAACAATAAAATATAAACCTAAAAATTGATAAGCAATGAGGAAACAATTATTCTCAATGATGTTATGCCTAGGTGCTGTCGGTGGTGCTTCTTTCGTAGCTCCAATGCCTACAATGGCGGCAGTAGCACAGGATCAAGTCATCACAGTCAAGGGTCAGGTTGTAGATGATCAGGGCGAGCCTCTGATTGGTGCTACAGTTAAGACTAAGGATTCAAAGACGGGCGCAGTTACCGACTTGGATGGTAACTTCGAAATCCGCGTGAAAGGTAACGCTACTCTCGTAGTAAGCTATCTCGGCTTCAAGGAGCGTGAAATCGCAGTACGTGGACGTGCCATCTTGGAGACTATCCAGCTTTCAACTAATGATAACCTCCTCGACCAGGTAGTCGTAGTAGGTTATGGTACACAGAAGAAGGCCGACCTCACCGGTTCTGTATCTATCGTAAATGCAGAAGAGATGAAGAAGGTATCTAACTCTAACATCTCTACCATGCTCGAGGGTAAGGTAGCTGGTGTGCAGATTACTTCTGATGGTCAGCCAGGTGCCGACCCAAGTGTACGTATCCGTGGTATCGGTTCTTTCGGTAGCACAGCTCCTCTTTATGTCATTGATGGTGTGCCTATGGGTACTACAATCCGTGATTTCTCTCCTAATGATATCGAGACCATCCAGATTCTGAAGGATGCTTCTGCGGGTGCCATCTATGGTTCTCGTGCAGCTAATGGTGTCGTTATCATCACCACTAAGAATGGTCAGAAAGACCAGCCTTTGAAGGTGAACTACTCTGGTTACTTCGGCGTAGACTACATCCCTAGCGATGTATATGATGTAATGGATGCTGACCAGTATAGCAACTATATCGGTCAGGCTTGTGCTAACTCTAACACCGCATTGCCTGGTGGTTACAAGATGGGCGAGGATGGTAAGTATCACTTCCAGGATGCTACCAATACCAACTGGTTTGACGAGGTATTCAAGACTGGTATCCGCCAGAACCACAACGTAGCCCTCAGCGGTGGTAGTGCTCACAGTACATATAATGTATCTCTCGACTACTACAACCAGAAGGGTACCTTGGAAGGTGCAGGTCCTAACTATGAGCGTTACACAGCTCGTGTCAACAATACAATGGACACCAAGTTTGTGAAGTTCCGCACCAGCATGGTTTACTCTCATTCAGACCAGGACAACATGGGTCTTTCCAATGCCTCAGAGTATGTTCAGGGTCTTTATGGTGATGTAACCAACGTGCTTCGTGGTACTCTCTTGATGCAGCCTACTATCAAGGCTTACGATAACTCTACATGGGTTCTCGATGACAAGGTAGGTGCAGCTAGCGGCTATCGCTACGATGCTTACGGCTATGGTGTATATTATGATGGTGTACATGGTGATATCTCTGCTTCTAACCCATTGTTGGTTAACAACCTCTTGCAGCGTAACACTTTGGTAGACCGTTTCGTAGGTACTCTCTCTGCTGATGTTGACCTGCTCGGCATGGTAGGCATCAAGAGCAAGAACCACGGTTTGCACTACAACATCAACCTCTCTTATAGCAAGACCGAGGCTAAGGATAAGACTTGGATTCCTTCTTGGATTCAGAGCAACCGTGTATACCTCGATAAGAGTAATGAGCGCTTGACCAAGGGCTCTCGTAACTATGGCGATGCTTTGGTTGAGAATACATTGACTTATAATGGTACAATCGGCAAGCACAATATCAACTTGCTCGCTGGTATGACCTACGAGGAGGAGAACACAAGCCTCTTGACAGGTTGGGGTGTTGAGTACTCAGAGCCTTACTTCCTCCAGCTCCAGAATGCCAAGAATACATACTCTTCTTCTTACGAGTTTAAGCACGCTTTGGCATCTTACGTAGGACGTTTGAACTATAACTATGATGAGAAGTACTTGCTCTCAGCTGTTATCCGTCGTGATGGTAGCTCTCGCTTGACCAAGAACATCCGTTGGGGTACTTTCCCATCAGTATCTGTAGGTTGGCGTTTCGATAAGGAGAAGTTCTTCCCTATCAGCCGCGATATCGTCAATATGTTCAAGGTGCGTGCCAGCTACGGTGTGCTCGGTAATGAGAACATCGGTGAGTATCAGTACATGGCTACCATGAGCCGTAACAACATGACTTACAGCTTCGGTAACAATCCTGTAACTGGTTCTGCCGTATCTACATACGTTAATAACGATATCGCTTGGGAAAAGAAGAAGAGCACCAACATCGGTCTCGACTTGGCTATGTTCAACAACCGCTTGGAGTTCACAGCTGAGTGGTACAAGAACGTGTCTGAGGACTTGCTTTACTCAGTACCAGTGCCAGCTCAGGCAGGTGTGGCTAATACTTCTGTAACAATGAACGCTGCCTCTATGGAGAACAGTGGTTTCGAGTTCTCAGCTACATATCGCAACCGCGACCATGCCTTCAAGTATGATATCAGTGCCAACTTGAGCACCTTGAAGAACAAGGTAACCTCTCTTGGTTTCGGTACCGATTCTTATATCACAGGTGCTTACGCTACTTACGTAGGTTCAGAGATTGGTAAGTTCTATGGTTGGGTATACGAGGGAATCGCTCGTACACAGGAAGATCTTGATAACCACGCTACTCAAAGCGGTGCCAACGTTGGTGATTGCCTCTATAAGGATATCTCTGGTCCTAACGGAGAGCCTGATGGTGTTATCGATGCTTACGACCAGACTGTATTGGGCAGCGGTCTTCCAAAGGTAAACTTTGGTTTGAGCACTCACATGGAGTATAAAGGTTTCGATTTGAATATCTCTACATACGGTGTGTTGAACTATCATGTATCTGATGATATCTACAACAGCTTGAACTCTTGCTATGGTTGGGCTAACAAGGACGTAGCTATGGGCGATGCCAACCGCTTCGCTGAGGATGGTACTTATATCTCTAATGTACCACGTACATACGCTACCAACAATGCTACATTGGCATGGAACGACCTCTTCAGCTCTCGCAAAATTCAGAACGCAGCTTACTGGAAGATTGCCAACGTAGAGTTGGGCTACAACTTCCCAGACAAGTGGTTTGGTGGCTATGTAAGTGGAGTACGTCTCTATGTATCAGCACAGAACCTCTACACATTCACTGGCTACAAGGGATATAACGTAGACTATGCAGGTGGTACCTTTACCCCAGGTTATAACTTCTGCTCTTTCCCAAGTGCTAGAACATTCATGTGTGGTCTCCACTTCACCTTCTAATTCTATTAGACAAAGAGTTTAGATAAAAGTACGTGAATCATTATTATTAAAAGAATATTCAATTATGAAACTATATAAATTATCATTAGCTCTGTTCCTCGGTCTCGGCGCAATGGGAATGACATCGTGCGAAGACAAGTTGGAACTGACAAACCCTAACGAGCAGACAACCGGTACATTCGGTTTCAATGCTGATGATTTGGAAGAGTGCGTGATTGCAGCTTACAACCACATCCGTATGGAGGGTACTTATGCTCGTGTAGGTTATAACATTGATGTTTGTCGTGGTGATGAGGCTTGGAACTCTTCACAGGTGTGGTATTTGCCATTCGATGACCTCAATGTGGCTGTAACAGATGAAATCTGCCAGTGGTCTTGGCGTGATTGGTATTATACCATCAATGTATGCAACTTCATCCTCTCTCGCACTGGCGAAGATGATACTCAGCTCGCTGAGAACATGAAGCGCATCAAGGGTCAGGCACTCTTTATCCGTGGCTTGGCTTACTATAACTTGGCAGGCTACTATCAGAATCCTCCATTGATCACTTCCTATAGCACCTATTCTTCATTGGATGGTCTTTATGGTACCAACAACTCTTCTGATGAGGTATATGACCAGATGGAGAAAGACTTCTCTGAGGCTATGACTCTCCTCCCATCTCGTGATGCGGGTGGTGAGTGGGCTAAGGGTCGTGCTACTAGCGGTGCTGCTGCTGGTTACTATGCACGTGCCTTGATGCAGCGCCATAAGTATAGCGAGGCTTTGGATGTATTGAAGGATATCATCAATAAGAAGTATGGCACTTACAAGTTGACAGCTGATTATGGCGACAACTTCCGTGAGGGTTCTGCATACGAGAACAATTCAGAGAGCCTCTTCGAGGTACAGTTCCTCGACTATGGTTCACAGGGTGTAGATGATGAGTGGACTCCAGTGAATACTAGCCCTAACGCTACACAGGGTTCTGCCATCGAGTCTAACTATGCACCTGGCGACTTTGGTGGTTGGGCAGATATCTCAGCTTCTCCATGGCTCTATCAGCTCTTCAAGCAGGAGAAGACAAAGGCTGGCAAGCTTGACCCACGCCTCTACTGGACCATTGGTACATACGAGAATGATTGGGAGAACTATGCAAATGGTAATGTTTGCTACAACAAGGAGTTGACCATTGCTGATACAATCAAGACCAACAATACCAACGGTGGTCTGCCAATCGCTAAGAATACCAATCTCCGAACCAACCTTTATGATAAGGTGGTAACAGGTCTTCACGATGGTATCAACCTCCGTATGATGCGTTATTCTGACGTATTGCTTCGTGCTGCCGAGTGTGAGAACGAGGTTAATGGTCCTACACAGCAGGCTATTGACTGGATCAATGAGGTCCGTCAGCGTGCAGGCTTGGAAGATTTGCAACTTTCAGATTTCAATTCTAAGGACAAGCTCTTTGAGCAGATTGCCAATGTAGAGCGTCCAAAGGAGTTTGGTTGTGAGTACGGTCGTGGTCTCGACTTGATCCGTTGGGGATTCTTCTATGACGCGGGTCGTTTGGCTCAGTTGAAGGAACACGGAACATTCCGTCGCTCTCATTATAAGGTGAAAGAGCCTGTAAGCTACTCTCAGGTTGGCATTGACCCAGAGTTGAAGAGTTCTTTCGACAATTATTTGCCAGGTCACGAGTTCTTGCCAATCTATCAGGGTACTTTGAATGCTAACCCTAACTTGAAGGGCAACTCTGCTAATGACGGTATAGACAACTCTACAGAGTTTTTGCAGAAGTGGACTGTTCACCCAGTAGTAGACTTGAGCAAGTAACAATTAATATTCTTATCCCATGGAGCCTTGAGATATAGGCTCCATGAGATAACCTAACAACATTCACATATTTATATATAATAGAAAATATGAAACACCTAAATAAATTAGCATCCGTATTCTGTGTGGCAGCTTTGGGCTTGACTGCACTTACTGGATGTGAAGGCAGTGACTTGTTTAGTGTAAACGGTCCTGATTGGATTTCAGAGAAGGCAGACTCTATTGCTAATGCAAATCAGGGTCAAGCTCCTACTATCTCTCCATTGGTTCTTGGTGCGGAGGATAATAGCGATGCATTCTGGGCTTCTCACCTTGATCAAGATATCAAAGTGCCAAGCAACAAAATTTATACAGTAGGATTTACAAACTATTCTTCTGGTGCCAATAATTGGAATAACTATTATGTAGTGCTTCGTAGTGCGGACAAGACTAAGGAATATGCCGTGCTTCGTTCTGATGATTATGGTTGGAGCACTAACTATGATAATGGCTACACTAATTGTACACATAGTAACACGGGTTCTGCAGACTGGGCAACATGGTTGACAGCCATGAATGGTGCTCACGTTACAGTAGCTGTTACAAACAATGGTGACAATACAGCTGATGTAGTGGCTACCGTAGAGGGTACAGATGGCAAAACTTATGTACAGAACTATTCTGGTATTGGTGTAGAATCAGGTGATCTTTATCTCGACTTCACTACAGATGGTTGCCACTATGTATTCGACAAGGCTGAGGTTGATGTAGCTGATGCAGTTGATCAGCAGCCATCTTCTATGGAATTAATCAATGTACCTGAGGAGGTAGATAAGAACTCTACTTTGGCTGAGGCTACAGCTGGCATCAAGGGTAAGGTTACTTATAGCGGTGGTACAGTGAAGGAAGTTGCTGCTTCTGATCTTTCATTCATGTTGGTTCCAGGCACAGGTCTTAACGCTGATGGCAAGTTGGATCAGGTAGGTGAGTACTATGTAGTAGCTACCTTGAACAAGACTATGTTTGGTAAGACAGCCGAGAAGTCAGTAAGTGCTTCTGCTAAGATTAATGTCGTTGCAGGTATCAAGAGCATTAAGATTACCAAGGCTCCTTCACGTACCAAGTACTACTTCTACCATTCTGCTGCACTTGAGGGCGTAGACCATACATTGGCATTCGACCCAACAGGTATGGAGGTTACTGCTACTTACGTAGAGGGTGATCCTGCAGTGCTCGACAACTCTAAGTTGACATTCTCTAAGATTCCTGCAACAGCTGGTACACATCAGGTAACTATCACAACGGAGAATGGTCGCAAGGCAGAGGTTGAGGTTACTGTTGCTGAGTCAGCTGTTAAGGCTGTAACGATGTCTCCTTCTGTTCTTGGAGCAGAAGATAATAGCACATTGTGGGCTGCTCCAACATATACAGAGTTTGAGAAGATTGCTCTTGGTCAGACTGCTGTAATCAAGTTTACAAACTATAGCAACTTGGTAGGCAACTGGAACAACTTCCTGGCTGTGCTCCGTAGTGGAGATGCAGAACAGACAGTGCTTCGTGCTGACAACTGGGGCTGGGGCGCTGGTTATGAAGCAAGCGTCAAATCTGGTGGTCAGGTAGACTGGGCAACTTGGTTGGCAGCTATGAATGGTGCTCAGGTAACAGCTTACTTTACTAACTGCGGTAATGGTACAGTAGATGCTCAGTTCATCATGGTTGGAACTGATGGTAATACTTATAACCAGTATTATCTTGGTTTGAACAACTTCGATCCATCTGATGTACAGGTTGGCTTCTCTGTTGATGGTAGCCACTTGAACTTTGGCGCAGCATCTGCTCGCAAGCACTACGCTCGTCGTAGATAAGAGAATCTTTGAAATACTATAAAAGGCATGACCTATGGAGCCCTGTTGTTTCCATAGGCTTGCCTTTTTTCGGTTCATAAATACAATATCAAATTAACTACTTCGTAAAAAGATGAAGAAATTATTACTCTCCATGATGGGATTGGCTGCCATCGGCGCCAATGCCCAGACCCAAGTCACAGACAATGACTTATCCAAGGCTTACGAGGCAAGAGCATATAATAAGCGTGTGGTGTGCCATGACCCTTCCATCGTGATGGACGACATCACCAACCCTAGCTCTCCTACCTATTATATATATGGCACTCACCTGGGCAGGGGCAAGACCACTACTGCTAGCAATTACCAGGAGTGGACCACCTTCAAGGCTGGTGAGGAGGCTACCGGCAATGTGAACAGCCTCTTTGCTAACAAGCAGGGCACATTGGTTAATTATGCCGATGCTTATAAGGCACATGTCATCACTGAAGTGAAGGACTTGAATGGAACAACCCAGAAGTTTGGCAACTTCAATGCAAACGGTTGGCAGTCTAAGGGATATACTGTAAAGGGTAATCAGTGGGCTCCAGATATTATATACAATAAGACCATGAAGAAGTGGTGCTTGTATATGAGCTTGAACGGAGATCATTGGTGTTCTTCCATCGTTTGCTTCACCTCCGACAATATCGAGGGACCTTGGGTATATCAGGGACCTGTGGTATTTTCTGGCTTCCAGGGTAAATACGCTCACAATGTGTATGCGGCAGCAGATGACTGGAAACATACTGACTTTGCCATCGCAACAGGCGAGACCTCTCTCCCTGCTCGCTATCAGGTAGCAGATAAGTGGGGAACATACTGGCCAAACTGTATTGACCCTTGTGTGTTCTATGATGACAAAGACAATCTCTGGATGAGCTATGGCTCATGGTCGGGTGGCATCTTTATGATTCGCTTGGACAAGAGCAATGGTCTTCGTGATTATTCTTATAAATTCCCTTATCAGGTGAATGGCTCTACCACAACTCCTGGAGCAGCCAATGCCAACTGTACTAGCGATCCTTACTTCGGCAAGAAGATAGCAGGTGGTTACTATGTATCTGGCGAGGCTAGTTATATCCAGAAGATTGGCAAGTATTACTTCCTCTTCATGAGCTATGGTGGCTTGACTAGTGATGGTGGTTATCAGATGCGCATCTTCCGCTCTGATAATCCTGACGGTCCATTCGTAGATTGCAATGGTACTTCTGCCGTTTATAATAGTTATAAGATGAACTATAGTTCTACTACAACTGATAACCGTGGCGTATTGATCTTCGGTGGCTATAAGTGGGATGCCATGTCGGGTGCTGAGATAGCACAGGGACATAATTCTGCCTTCATCGACAAGCAGGGACGTGCATTCGTAGTTTATCATACTCGTTTCAGTAATGGTGGCGAGGGTCATCAGGTACGTGTTCATCAGCTCTTCCTCAATGACGAGGGCTGGTTGATGGCAGCTCCATTCGAGTTTGATGGCGAGACTGTTACCCATTCTGACATCGCATCCAAGGCTTCTGTCAAGGATAGCGAGATAGCTGGCGATTACCAATTTATGCGCCATCAGTATGGTCAGAACACAAAAGCCAAGGCTTATGAGACTCCAGTTAACATCACCCTCCATGAGGATGGTACCATCACAGGTAGCGAGGAAGGTACTTGGAAGCGTACAGCAGGCACTGACTTTATCCACCTCACCATCGGCGGTGTAACCTATCGTGGTATATTGGTTAAGCAGACCATCGACTATACCAACATCCCAGCTCTTGCCATCTCTGCATTGTCTTCATCAGACGGCAGCAAGACTATGGGACAGAACAACTATACTGCTCAGCAGGAAGTTTGGGCTGTAAAGGCTGATGCAAAGGCTGCCATCAAATATACCATCAACAGATTGAAGTTGCCATTCGATGGCGGTGAAACCTTGACCGAGGCTCCTGAATTGCCAACACAGGGCTTGATGGGTGCTAATGTCTCTTGGAAGTCTAGCGATACATCGGTATTGACCGATGATGGCAAGGTGAAGGGTAAGGGCGATGTAACATTGACCATGACCATCTCTAAGGATGATTACTACTATGTACAGGATTTCGACCTCACCATAGATGCTGATGTAGAGGAGGAGACTCCTGTATATTATCCAGTATCTACATCCAAGAATACAACAGCAGAATGGTGGAGCAACTTTTCTAAAGAGAACTATACATTGAAGAAGGGTAGCAAGGCTCAGTTTAAGTTCTATAACTATAGCAATGCAGCCCATAACTGGTGCAACTGGTGCTTGTATGGAGCTAACAAAACCCATCATACTTCTGGCTATGTAGAGTACTTTGGTATTCGCAATGATAACTGGAACAATACGACAGTTAGCAATACAGGTTGTACATCAGACTTTGATTTCTCCAATGATGGAGCAGTGTTCTGTCAAGATATGAATGGTTCTTTGGTAGATATGACGGTAAGTTATGATAATAATGGTAAGTTTACCATGACTTCTACCATCACTACCACTTCAAAGAAGGTTTATAACTATTCATTCACTACTACAATAAGTAATAAGCCTAGTGATATTACCTTGTTCTTCGTTAACGAGGGCTCTTACATCGATGGTTCATCTTTGGTTCCAACAGGTATTGCTAACCCAGTGATCACTACTAATAAGGTAGGTGATGGCAAGTGGTACAACCTGGCAGGTCAGCAGGTAGACAAGAGCTACAAGGGTGTAGTGATTGTGAATGGTAAGAAGTTTGTAAATCAGTAAGATATTTATTTATGAATATATCTAGAATACTTTTGGGAGCAGCAATCATCATTGCTGCTCCTTCTGTAATAGGCAGTAGCATCGCCCATGCCCAATCACCCGTTGCCCAAGAGCCTGTGGTGGTGGACACTCCGTTTGTCCACGACCCAGTGATGGCATGCGAAAACGGTACTTATTATCTCTACTGCACGGGGCATGGTATCACGCAGATGACTTCCCAGGACCGACAGCACTGGACATTGAGCCGGGAGGGCGTATTGCCCAATGGTAAGATTCCGGCTTGGACACACGATAGCGTGCCGGGCTTCGAAAATCATATCTGGGCTCCAGACGTGATCAAGTATCGTGGCAAATGGTATATGGCTTATTCTTGCTCTACCTTTGGCAAGAATACTTCTGCCATCGGACTCCTGAGCAACAAGAGCTTAGCCGACAAGAATGGCTGGAAGGATGAGGGCTGCATCGTGGCTTCGAAGGGCAGTCGTGACAACTGGAATGCCATCGACCCTAACTTCATCATCGATGAGAAGGGCAAGCCTTGGATGACTTGGGGCTCCTTCTGGGATGGTATTCAGCTGATACCGCTCGATAAGAATATGCACGCCAAGAAGGGCGCCAAGCCCGTGACCATAGCTCGTCGCTATTCGCCAGAGCGCTCTGATGTGCCTAGCAATCCTACCTCCAAGGAGGCGGGTACCAATGCCATCGAGGCTCCGTTCATCATGCAGCATGGTGGTTATTACTATCTCTTCGTGAGTTGGGATTATTGCTGCCAGGGCATGAAGAGTACTTATCGCGTAGCCGTGGGCAGAAGCAAGCAGGTGGCTGGGCCGTACTTGGACAAGGAGGGCAAGCCGATGCTCCAAGGTGGCGGTACCTTGATATTGGAGGGCGATAAGAAGGAGTATGAGGCGATGGGCCATTGCTCCGCCTATTCCTTTGCAGATGGTGATTACTTCTTCTGCCATGGCTATAGTGTGGCGAAGAATGGTGCCAGTATCTTGGTGCAGAAGCGAATCAACTGGACGTCAGATGGTTGGCTAACTCTGGAGTAACCATAGATAAATAGCGATTTTGTAAAATAAGGCATTCTAAAATACCCGAAATATGTAAACTAAGGTATTTTAGTATGCCTTAATTTTGTAAAATAAGGCATTCTAATGAGTTAAAAACTTGCAAAATAAGGCATTCTTCATTGTTTTTTCTTATCTTTGCACCCTATAAAGAGAAAGTTATTATGATAGATAAGAGAAATTTAGAACAGATACTCTCGGATCAACAGGAAGATTTGGAGATGCGAAAAGGCGAAATATTGTGTCATCGACAAGAAGAGGCGATGATAGACTTGAGCAGTACACAGGTTCAGGTAGTGGTAGGTGTGCGTCGTAGTGGCAAATCTACGCTCTGTTTCCAAGCTTTGGAGAATGCTAAGGTAAAGTATGCTTATGTCGATTTTGATGATGAACGTTTGGCTAACGTCAAGGCAGAAGACTTGAACGACATCTTGGAAGTGTTGTATAAGATATATCGCAACTTTGATTATCTTTTTCTGGACGAGATACAGAATGTAGAGGGCTGGCATCTCTTTGTGAACCGTATGCTTCGCAAGCGAATACACGTCATTGTTACGGGTTCTAATGCCAAGCTCTTGAGTAGCGATCTTGCTACTTATCTATCTGGGCGAAACAAGGAAATACCTCTCTATCCGTTTTCTTTCTATGAATATTGCTTGATGAAACAAGTGGATGTGGATGGCGTCAGCACTAAAAAAATAGCCTTTAGAAGAGCTGCATTCGATGATTATCTGAGGCAGGGAGGATTTCCAGAACTACTTGCCTTTGCTGAACATCAATCATATGTAAAAGACTTGGTTAACAATATCTTACAGAGAGACATTGAGCAACGTTTCAATATATCTTATCGTGCTACTTTTGAATTGTTGACCAATCATCTTCTCAATGTATCTCCTGTCATCGTATCCTCTTCTGAACTCTCGGAGACATTGGGGGTAAAATCGGAACATACAATCAGGAATTACATCGGATATATGAAACAGGCTTATCTGCTCTTAGGACTACAGAAGTATTCTCCCAAAAGCAAGATGAGAATCACGAAGGAGAAAGTGTATCCTGTAGATGTTGCCTTGATGAATCAGCGAGACAATGCCTTGGTAGGAGAGAATCTGGGGTGGAGATTGGAAACCATCGTCTATTTGCAGTTGATAAGAACTTATAAGCCGCAAGGTTATGACATCTATTATCTGAACGACCGTTCGGGAGAATGTGATTTCGTAGTTTGTAAAAACAATCAGGTGAAACAAGCTATCCAGGTTTCGTATGACATCTCTTCGCCCAAGACTCGTAAGCGTGAGATAGATGGTTTGCTCTTGGCGTATCGCAAGACTCAATGCACAGACTTGCTACTGCTCACTGACCATGAATATAATCAAGTGACGGAGTATGGGCAGGATATCAAGATACGACCTGTGTATGACTGGGTCGTGGAAATGGGAAAAATGAAATAAGGTGTAAGAAAAAACATGGGACAAATTCAATTTGTCCCAAAGTTTGTCCCGTCACTATCTAATGTGTTGATATTCTATGAGTTATCGAGTCTGGGACATTGGGACGGGACAAATTCAATTTGTCCCATATATTTTTTCGTTCAGTATTTCTTGCTAATAGCCGGCTGCTATGGGGGAGAACTACTTCTTCTCAGATATATAGTTTCTTGCTTAATAACTCATAGTTTTCTTCCCCATAACTCATAGAGTTAGGAGTGTTAAAACTATGAGTTAGTTTTCTTAACATAAAGCTCTAAAGCAGCCAAAGGAGAATAAGAGAGGTTGGAACGTAAACAGTTGGGAATGAGCAGATTTGCACAAAGTTGCCAAATCGCCATAAAGCAAGCGAGTGAGGAATATTGAAGTAGTTCAGTTACTAAATCGTGAGTCACAGTTACCTATGCAAAGCAGGTAACAATGCGGAAAGGCAACTTTGTGCATCAACGGATTTTATTGCGCTGATTCTCAATGTTTTGCGTATCAAGGAACGCTTACAAAATGATTATATTTGCACACTCAAAATGTAAGCGTTATGAAAATCGAAAAATTCAAGGTGTTGCTCTACCTAAAAAAGAGCGGAATGGACAAGAATGGAAAAGCTCCCATCATGGGACGCATCACGGTGAATAGGACTATGGCGCAGTTCTCCTGCAAGTTGTCTTGCACTCCATCGCTTTGGAATCCTCGTGCCAGCCGATTGGAGGGCAAGAGCAAGGAAGCCGTGGAAACCAACAAGGACATCGAGCAGTTGTTGCTTTCCATCCAAAAGGCATTCGATGTGCTTGTGGAAAAGAGAACGGACTTCGAGGCTAAGGATGTCAAGGAGGCTTTGCAGGGCAGCGTCAAGACACAGACCACCCTTCTCTCCTTCGTGGACGAGCATATCAGTGAACTCAGCACCCATGAGGGCATCGATATGTCGAAGAGCAGTGTCTGGACTTACAGAAAGATTCGCAAGAATCTCGCTGAGTTCATCGGGGAGAAGTATAGGTTGACTGATTTGGCTTTCGGACAGCTGACCGAGCCTTTCATCAGTGACTTTCACCATTACTTGCTTGACGAGAAAGGCTTTTCATCAGGAACCATCACCATCTATGTGTCGCTCTTCAAGAAGATGTGCCGCATCGCCTTTGAGCGAGGCTTGTGCAAGAACCTGCTGTTCGCCCATTATCGGGTTGGCACTCCAAGGGTTACGACACCCAAGGCTCTCAGCATGTCTGATTTCATAAAAATCCGTGATGTGGAACTGCCCGAAGACAAGCCGAGACTATCCGTTAGCCGTGACCTGTTTCTTTTCGCCTGCTATGCAGGAACAGCCTTCATAGACACCGTTTCCATCACGAAAGCCAATGTCAAGGTGTTGGAGGATGGTGACAAATGGCTCGTCTATAACCGCAAGAAGACCGGAACACTTGCCAGGGTGAAACTCCTGCCCGAGGCGTTGGAGCTGATGGCGAAATACGAGGACGAAGCAAGAGATACCCTTTTCCCATTGCTGAGCACGAATCGTGTTCGTATCGATCTCATCACCATCTGCAAGTTGGCGGAAACGAGCAAGACCTATTCCTACCATTCGGGACGACACTCGTTCGCCAGCCTCATTACGCTGGAGGCTGGTGTGCCGATGGAGACCATCTGCAAGATGCTCGGTCACAAGGATGTGAAGATGACGCAGCGGTATGCGAGAGTGACCCAAAAGAAGCTGTTTGAGGACATGGACAAGTTCATCGCTGCAACCGAGAAGGACTTTATTCTCGCATTATGAACAAGGCTTTCAACTTTTCTTTTTACAGTTTCAACTACATTATTATATTATAAGGACAACAACTATGAGCAGAAGTACATTTTCAATTTTGCCTTACATCAACAGACAGAAGGTGAAGGCAGACGGAACAGCCAACATACTTTGCCGCATCACCGTTGACGGCAAAAGCACAGCCATTTCCACAGGCATATCCTGTACCCCACAGGAGTGGAACGCCAAGAAGGGAGAGGTACGGAACGCAAGGGACAACGGACGATTGGCAAGTTTCCTTGCTGAGGTCAAGGATAAATACAACTCACTTCTTACCACCAACGGCATCATCACCGTGGAAATACTGAAGGCTGTGTTGAAGGACAAGGACACGACAGGAAGGTTCTTGCTGAACTTTGGTGATACCATCGTGGAATGGTATCGAACCTCAAAAGCCAGACAGACCTTTCTGCACAAGCGGACATGGCAGAAGAACCTGAGAGCCTTTGTCCATTCGTTGGAGAAGGACGACATCGCCTTTAAGGACATAGACGAGAATTTCGGGGAGGAATACAAGCTATTCCTGAAACGAGACCAGGGACGTATCGACAGCTACGTGAACCATTGCCTTCTCTGGCTGAACATGTTGATGTACAAGGCAGTGGACAGGAGCATTATCCGCTTCAATCCCATAGCCAAGATAGGGTATGAGAAGAAGGCAGCCCCGAAGATGACCCATATCAGCAAGGCAGACTTCATCAAGATGCTCTCTACCCCGATGGCTGACGAGCGAACGGAGCTAGCACGCAGATGTTTCATTTTTGCCTCGCTCACCTCCTTATCCTATATAGATGTAAAGAAACTGTACCCTCACCATATCAGTGAGAACTCCGAGGGCAGAAAGTATATCAGAAATGAAAGGGAGAAAACAGGAGTAGAGTTCTTTGTGCCCATCCACCCGATAGCGGAGAAGATTCTCTCGCTTTACAACACAACAGATGATAGCAAGCCAGTGTTCCCTTTGGGCGATAAGAAAGACATCTACAATGATGTGCATACCCTTGGAGTAATGCTTGGCATCAGCTCCAAGTTAGGCTTTCACGCCAGCCGTCATACGTTTGGAGTCTTGATGCTCAACGAAGGCATTCCCATCGGTAGCATAGCGAAGATGATGGGGCACGCTGACATCACAAGCACACAGGTCTATGCGCAAGTGACGGAGCAGAAAATCTCAAGCGACATGGACAAGCTCATTGCCAAAAGAGAACAAAACAAGAACCTAATGGCATAGCGAAGCCATCATGAGCCGTTCCTTGGAGGCTTTGCGCCTCCAGCCACTTAGGCGAACCACCGCAGTGTTTTCAGGTATTAGATTTTATACTGATAGCACTGAGTATAGTCAACAAACTCGGTATAGCCTACAAAACAAGGCGACAACGTATAACAACCATACTCGGTACATTATACATTGTCGCCTAATTCTTTCCATCCTATCATCACCATCTTGCCTTATATACCCTTTATTCTATAAGCATCATGGTAGTTGACCATCAAAATTTTCGCTATATCGGACTCACGGTAGAGTATCTTTCCGCCAAGTTGGATATAGGGAATGATGCCATTGTTGCGGTAGTCCTGCAAGGTTCTGCGGCTCAGTTGCAACTTGGCGCAAAGCTCCTTGTCTGTCAGGAAACGTTCACCGCCAAGCATTGGTCTGTAGTTCTTGACTGTGCGCTCAAAATCATCAACTATTCGGTTGAGGTGGCTCACGATGTGGCTCATCCACTCGCTGTGTCTTGTCATTACTTCATTGCTCATAGTTGTCTCATTTTTTGTGATAATACATATCTTTCTTCCTGTCCTACACCTTATCTACAATAGCCATCACGTCCTCTGGCTTATAATAGGTCTTGTGGCTAATCTGCGTGTAAGCCAAGGTCCCGTTGTCTCGTAGTGTCTGCACTGTCCGTGGGCAGATATTGAGCATCTGGCACACATCCTGCGTGTCAAGCCACTTGTTCATAGCCTTGTCCTCTGTATGCTCACGGATTCTATCCATGCGCTTCACAAAAAGTTCCAACTGGGCATCAAGATAGTTGAATGCCTCTTCTTCCAATACGATAAATCCCATAGTTTTCTTTTTTTGAGTTGATACTTGCAAAGTCCAATTGCTTGGCACTTCACGTTTGCGAGTGCAAAGGTAAGGCGCAACAACTCAAAAACAAGCGTTTCTCAAATCCGTGGCAGTCATTGTCCGTCAGATGGAACTGATTGCCGAGTTCAAGGACAGGAGCGACATTGAGATGGCAATGTCTGTATATATGTCATACGTATTATATATCATACGTATTACATGTAAAGCACTTTACATGACTACTGAGATACTTGACTGTATTGCATAAGTCTTGCATAACTCAAAATATACAAGTCTAAAGAAATGAAGATGTATATATTCCTTGCACCAAGTTATTGCTCCATTATAGAGGTATTTATCTATAGCAATACGACATCAAATCAATACGACAGTACGACAATAAATCAGCAAATCTGCACGTCAGCAAAGTTACATGGTGGTAAATGCTTATAGCATTTATGTTATTTTGATAAAAACTGGACTTGATGCTCCGCAAGAAACCAAGTCTTATTTTGTTGTTCGTTTGTGTCCACAAAGACACAGCAAGGTATGTTTTGAGTTACTCAAAACCTTTCGGGTTACTCCCGAAACATCGTACAAGCGAGTGAAGAAGAAAAGTTTCTTTTCATTCTTCCGAGCGCAACCGATGTTCGGACCCTCAAAGACCTTGCCCTAATCGGGGTGATAGCCCTCAAAAGTCAGGCTACTATTATTTAAATATGTAGAATGCATTGTTACATTCTATCATTCAATAATCGGGAATGATGGAGTGATTAAGATAATATTGTATGTAAAAATACAATTTTAATGTTAAATTATATATATAAAAATACAATAAATCATTTTTTTTATATATCTTTGCAGCAAAAATAATCTCTGCTGCAACAGAGATTACTAATCGAGCCTGGCGACTCATAAAGATTTTAAAATTATGTATAAATTTAAAACGCCTGCAAAGATAGGCATTTTCAGCGAGAAACGCAAACGAAAGCGTATAATAAACGCTAAAGAATGTCAAAAAGACATGAATGTTGCGTTACAACAAATTTTTGCAGCTTTTCACGAAGCTGTAAAATCGTATAATTGTGATATTAAGAAATACAATCCTCAAGACAGAGTTAGAAGTTTTGAGGCTACTTTTTTTAATACATACTTAATGAAGTCATTGAGAGATTACTTCGGCTCAAACTTGAAGAAAGGTATGTATGGAAGAATGTTTCTTTATACCAATGGATACATTGTACTGTTTAAAAAACTAAAGAAGAACAATATGCCTATGAATATCAAAACCGAGCATTTTCTTAAAATAGAAAATCAGCAGGAAGGCTATTTGTTTAGTGAAGAGGAAGATTGTATTGCACCAATTGTCTTTTTTGGATATTCCAAGTCATCTGTAGGTGAACTAACTAATCCAAGATTAGTCTATATTGATGAAGAAAAGGTCAAATGGACAATGGATGAACATGATGTTATTCCACAGCAAGAGATTACACTCTTTACTCCTCTTGCAGAAGTTCAAGCCGTACATCCAAAGATACGTGTAAAAAAACGAGAGGGCAACAATAAAGCAATATAATAACACGAGTTGCCAGACTCTAAATAAAATTAATTATAATATATAATATGAATCCGAGACAACTGACATTTGTTAGAGAATACAAAGGCTATTCCCAAACAGAATTAGCTTCTCATATACAAGGCTTGTCACAATCGAATTTGTCCAAGTTTGAGAAGGGTGTTGGTCAACTTTCTGATGAAATAATTCGAAAGATAGTTGATTTCTTGGGATTTCCATCCTCATTTTACGACCAAGTAATATCTAACAACATAGATAGTGCTCATTATAGAAAAAAAGTAGGCATTACAAAAAAGGAAAAAGACTATATCGAAAAATCCATAAAATTGATTGGGTATATTGTAGACCAAATGTCTGATTCTATAGAATTTCCTCCTTTTACATTGAAAACAATAGACCTTTCAGAGGGTTTCACACCAGTGGTTGCTGCACATTTTATTCGCCGTTCAATGGGGATATTACAAGGCCCAGTGGTTCAAATATGCTCTAAATTAGAATCGTATGGAATAATCATTGTTCAATTATATGATTGTGATGAAGGTTTTGATGGCGTTTCTTTCTTAACAGATTTAGGATACCCTGTAATAGTAATAAATGGCAATTATAGTAATGATCATAAGAGACTGACTATAGCACATGAGTTAGGACATATTGTTATGCATATATCACCAGACATAGCAATACCTGATTATCGTGACAAGGAAAAGGAAGCGTTTTCTTTTGCAGCCGAGTTCCTTATGCCAACAGAGGAAATTAAAAATTCCTTAACAGATTTGCGTTTGTCATATCTTCTTCCTCTTAAGCAATATTGGTTAACGTCTATGGCTTCTATTGCTCATAGAGCAAAAGATCTTGGAGCTATTACTCCTGAGAAATATAAATATATTAATGTGGAACTTAGTAGAAAAGGGTATAGAAAAAGAGAGCCAGGAAATGTCTATCTTGATACTCCTACTCTTTTTTATGATGCGTATAAGTTGTTTAAGACAGAGCTAAATTATACAGATGTAGAGTTATCTGAAATATTTCATTTACCTATAGATGTTATTTACCATTTCTGTATTAACCAAACTACTCATCTCCGTATTATAAGGCATTCGACTTTATGAGTGATATGTCTATATACAGGATATTCTAAACATTTATGTCATAATAACATGTTCAATTCAAGAACACAAAAAATATAAAAGTATGTCTAATAAAGCACATAACAATAATGGCCTGCGTACTATAGTTCAGCAACGTCGTGACGGTGTTGAGCACAGCAGTGCTGTATGTATGAAAAATGTAACAAAGACATACCATGCATTATACATTCAAGATGCAGTTAAGTTTTTGAAAACTATTCCGGACTCTTCTATCCAGTTAGTACTTATTGACCCTCCGTACAATTTAGGATTAGAATATTGGGATTCTTATCCTAATTACCTCGAATGGGCCAAACAATGGATAGATGAAATCTATCGTATAATGACAGATAATGGCAATTGTGTTATCTTTGGTGGTTTTCAATTTCAAGACATGAAACAAGGGGATCTTTTAGAGATTCTCCATTATGTGAGACACAATACTAATTTGAGGCTTATCAACCTTATTGTCTGGCATTATAAAAATGGTATGACTGCATATAGATATTTTGCCAATCGTCATGAGGAGGCTATTTGGCTTTCCAAAACAAATAAGTATTTTTTTGATTTGGATTCTGTAAGAATACCCTATAATGAAAAGTCAAGAAAAAATGCATTAAAAGACAAACGTTTAAACCCTAAAAATGTAGAAAAAGGGAAAAATCCGACAAATGTCTGGGAAATAGGAAGATTAAATGGAAACTCAAAAGAACGCGTAGGACATCCAACTCAAAAGCCTTTGGAAATAATCCGAAGATTTGTTAAAGCGTTATCTTATGAGGGGGCGATAGTTTTGGATTTCTTTGCAGGTTCAGGAACAACAGGAAGGGTCTGCATTGAAGAAAATCGCAATTCTATTTTGATTGATACAGATAGCTCAATGAAAGAATATCTTAAAAAACATATTTCAAGAGCAGATGCATCGTCTTTCAAGCCTTATGAGATTTTGGAAGATATTCATTTAGATAAATATTTTGAATTAGTCAAATTAGTAACTCAAACAGAATAGTATGTATTACCAGTCTACAGATCAAAAATTCAGCCTTTACAAAGGTGATTCATTGCAGATATTAGGCCAAATATCCAATCAGTTTGATATGATATTTGCAGATCCACCATACTTCTTGTCGAATGGTGGAAAGAAAATTCAGGGAAAGCGATTGGTTTCTGTGGATAAAGGGGAATGGGATAAAGCAAAATCTAGCGATGATATTGATAAATTTAATCAAGAATGGATTAATCAATGCAAGCCATTACTGAAAAATAATGGTACTATTTGGGTGTGTGGGACATACCATAACATTTTTTCTGTGGAAAAATGCTTAAAGAATGCAGGCTTTAGAATAATAAATATTATTACTTGGCAGAAATCAGATCCTACACCTACTTGGGGAAATTTGCATTTCAATTTTTCTTCTGAATATATAATATGGGCTAAGAAAACTCCTATGGCTAAGCATTATTTCAACTATGAGTTAATGAAACAGCTAAATGGAGGTAAGCTTATGCCTGATGTTTGGAAATTACCAACTGTAGGATTGTGGGAGAAGACATGTGGTAAACATCCGACCCAAAAACCTTTGCGATTACTGTATAGGATAATACTTGCTTCGACAAAAGCAGGAGAAACCATACTTGACCCGTTTGCAGGAAGTTCCACAACTGGTATTGCTGCGAATTTACTTGGGCGAAAGTTTATAGGCATAGAACAAGATGAAGAATTTCTCTTACTTGGAAAAAAAAGGAAAATGGATATAGAGAATCCCTTACGCTTTATAGATATGCAAAAGCAGATAACCGAAAATCCTTGTGAAGTTACTATCATGGTAAACCATGCTAGACGAGAAACAAGGAAAAAAATGGTAGAAACGGGCATTTGTTATCTTCGAGCAGGAGATTCAGAAGGGTCTTTGTGTGTCACCTCTGGTTTTGAACGCATGGAATATTTACTGCTCCATACAAACGGAGAAAATTGCCAAATATTTAGACTAAAGCGTAAAGGTTGTTTCCAGATATGGAATAAAGAAACCTTGGAAAAATATGGTTTTTCGCCTTCGCATGCATCCTATTATATTGTTCTAAAATTTGACAATACTGAAATAAAACGATTCAAAATACCAAACAATATAAAAGAAAGAATAAATACTTATCGGGCAAAAATTCGCCCTTTGAGCGACTTCTTTAATATTTAAATGATTAATAACTTACATAATATATATAATATGGCAAAAAAGAATCAATCATCAAGATTGACAACTCAGCACCTTGAAAGTCAAGGCGTAGTTGGAATTTTTGGCGAAGAAGCTAAAAAGCACGACAAGGCCACTGGAACAATCTCTCATGTAGTTGTACGTGCTTTACAAGCAAAATATCCACAACTTACTTTTAGATATCGCCAAAGTGTTGATAAAAAAGAGATTAATGAAGCTCTTCAGAAAATAGATCCGTACCTTGGTCAGACTCTTTTCGTTGAAAATGCGAGCATCATACCTGATGGAGGTCTTATTGAAGTACAGGATGATAATGCAAAATGGAGAATCGTGTTGGTATCAGAAGCCAAACATCAAGGCAAAGACATAGAAAACATTGAAAAAGGAGTACTTGTTGGTACTAAAAAAGACCAAGATCTTATGGCAGCAGGCAATGCAATAGAACGTTCACACAAGAACATCTCTGAAATAGCAAACTTGATGCTTGCGGAATCCTATTTTCCATATGTCTTATTTTTAGAGGGGTCTAATTTTCTTACAGAAACAATACAGGTAAAAAGACCCGATGGTAGAATTGTTACATTAGAATACAATTCTGGTATGTTGAACAGATTAGACCGTTTAACTGCGGCTAATTATGGTATGCCTATAAATACCAATCTTTGTAAAAATCGTTTTGTAAAACATGAAGACAAAACTATAATGTTGCAAGCTGCATCTATCTATACTCAAGGGAATGGAAGAGGTTGGGAAAGTCAGAAAATGTTTAACATCATGTTTGAGGTTGCAGAAACCTCACTTCAGATGTTAGGCAGAGATTTGTGGAATCAAATAAATCGTAAATAGGATGGTAAGACAAGCAACAAATAAATTACTACAAAAAGCGAAAAAGTCAAAAAAGGACGAATTCTATACTCAATTATGTGATATAGAACGTGAACTTCAGTATTACCCAAACAGCTTTGTAAATAAAGTTGTTTATTGTAATTGTGATGATCCGAATGTAAGTAATTTTTTTCGTTTTTTTAGAGATAATTTTCACAGATTAGGCTTACGCAAACTTATAGCATCTTGTTTTAGAGATGTAGATAACAATTCTGGCCAAATACAGAATTATGAGCGAGCATTCTATTGTGAATACAATGGTACTGAGCCCATGCTTATGGCACCTTTTAGAGGCAATGGAGATTTTCGAAGTGAAGAATGCATAGAACTTCTTAAAAAATCAGATATTGTAGTTACAAATCCACCATTTTCTCTCTTTAGAGAATTCGTGTCACAAATTGTAAAATATAACAAACAATTTCTAATCATAGGCAATGTCAATGCCATTACATACAAAGAAATTTTTGATTTGATACAAAACGACAAAGCTTGGCTTGGTGTTAATCTTGGACGTGGAATTTCCGGTTTTATTGTGCCTAAAGACTATAAGCAATATGGATCTGAGGTTCATGTAAATGAAGTCGGGCAAACCATTATTGCAACGAATGGCTGCTTGTGGCTAACCAATATAGAACTGAACAAACGACATGAAGACATCAATCTTACCCAGCAATATTTGGGTAATGAGAGTAAGTATCCAATGTATGATAATTGTGATGGAATTAATGTCAATAAGACACAAGATATCCCCAAAGATTATTGTGGTTTAATGGGGGTTCCTATAACTTTTTTACATAAATACAATCCAGAACAATTTGAAATAGTTCGATTTAGAAAGGGAGATGATGGTAGAGATTTACGAGTTAATGGTAAATGCCCTTATTTCCGTATTCTAATAAGAAATAGACGCCCGCAGCATATCAAAAGAATCGTATAAGTAGGTTTCCTTTGTATTCTCCAAAATTGCTCATAACTTGTAAAATTTCAAACAAGTCATGAGCAATTCTCTTGTTATCAATAGCTGATTTATCCCTTCTTATTTTTCAAAATCAGAAATTGGAATTTTATTGGAATGTCAACTATTGATTTTATTTTGTACTGTAGTTATTGACATCACAGATTGATTGTGGCTCTGGTGTTGGTATTGTTATTGTGGCTGGTCATTTTATCAAACCAAGTAGCCTTATTGATATCATTTTTGCGCAACAAATACTCTTTTTATTTGACGATAGCGCTGTATCGGTACCACGCGTAGCGTTGTAATCGGTACCATGCTAT